>Ga0193699_10000119_pt1 | contig 36646 bp, 34 predicted proteins | sample L3c2metaG_FD_160095 | JGI IMG/M metagenome (GOLD analysis project Ga0193699, IMG submission 160095) | Soil microbial communities from a riparian zone of the East river system, Colorado, United States - L3c2 | ecosystem: Environmental > Terrestrial > Soil > Riparian zone | place: USA: East...
CGAGTGCATCCACCGCAATGCTCGATCTGTTGGCGTCAGCGAGCGACCACGCGGCCATCTCTCTCACCGTCGGATCGGAATCGCGTCGGAGAGCATTCGCCAACGCCTCGGCTGCGACTTGCCTGTTAGCGTAGTCGGCCAGACCCCAGGCAGCGATGCGCCGCAGGCTCGCACTGCTCTCGGTCGCGAGGATCTTGGCGAGAAGAGCCGGGCGCTCATCGTCCTTTCTGCCAATCTGCGTGTCCTTCTGGCTCAACATCTGTCTCAGCGCATCGGGAGTAGTGAGCGCCACGGCGGAATTGACGGCGGAGCCCACGGCAGTGCTGAATGCGGTGCTCACGGCAGTCGCCGTGTGCTCGGAAATGCTCTTGGACATCTGCTCACCAAAAGCCGTCGCTTCTCGAGTGCTCATGTGAGTCTTCGATCCACCAATGATCTCGCGTGAGTCGGGATATCCCTTCTCGGCCTTGTCTGCTTTCGTCGCGAGGTTAGTGTCCTTCACAACGGGCGCCTGTGCGGAGCTCTGTGCCGCTTGAACACGCCGGGCAGGAGCCGCGGCACCGACCACAATAGATATCAGCGCCAGGGATCCGATCAACGCCGCGGACTGCCGGCGGCTCGGGCTGGAGTGTCTGAGCTCAGGATCGAGAATCGCCAGCATGCGGCCCTCGAATTCCTTTCTGCGCGCCATCGCGAGTGCGACCGACGGCGTCGAGTCACGTCGTACACTGGTCACGATGTCCAACAGGTGCTCGGCGTAGTCTGTCGCACGCGCGCCACACGCGAGTGCGAGATCGTCACAAGCACGCTCGCTCTCGGAGCGGAGCTGCTTCGCCGCCTTCCACACCAGCGGATGGAACCAGTACACCGCGCACGCCACGCGGCCCAGCGTGTGTCCAACGAGATCGTGACGGCGCACGTGAGCAAGCTCGTGCAGCAACACAGCGCGGCGCCGATCGAGTGACCAGCCATCGCATTCGGCTGGAAGAACGATCGTCGGCTGGAACAGCCCGCACGCGAACGGCATCTTCGCGTCTTCGCTGCGCAGGAGTCGCGGCGGCTCCTCGAGCGCCAGCCTATCCGAGACTTCCCAGAGAGGAGTGAGCCAGTCTTCGCTGTCGAGAGGGCGCGCGCGCTTCACGATGCGGCGCACGACTAGAGCGGCGTAGCCCAGAGAGCCGACGATCAGAGTCAGAACCGCGGCCCAGATTAGAAACAGAACTGAGATACTGCCCATGACGTTGAACGCAGGCGCATCCCCGATGGAGCTTGATGGCGCGCCACCACTAGTGATTCGGTTGCGATCGGCAACTCGGTTTCCCTTCACCATGGCATCGCCAAAGCTTCGGAAAGTGCTGGGCGACGCTGAAGGCGCGGCGGCCTCGGCCGCACTGAGCTCGGGGGGCAGCATTCTCACTGGAATAGGCGCCCAAGCCGTGAGCGCGGGCACGAGCAGCAGCGCCGCGACGGTCACGAGCCAAACGAGGTGCCGAGCGCCCGCTGATGCGCGCTGCATCGAGAGGGTGATTCCGAGGGCGACGAGAAGAATGATCGTCGCTTTGAAGAGCAGCATCATCATCGAGACGTTGCCGCCGAAGCCGGCGAGGCTGGAGAAGAATGTCGACATGATTATCTCCCGCTCTGCCGAGCGCGGCGAATGGTGCTGCGCAATCTCTTGACATCCGCGTCGCTCAGGTCGACGTCGGACATGCGCAGGAGCGCGGTGACCGCCTGCTCCGGTGAGTCGCCGAAATAGGTGCGAACGACGTGAGCAAGAACGTCCTCGCGCGCCGTCTCGGTCGGCTTGGTCGGATAGTATATGTAGCGGGGCCCATCTTCCCGGTGCTTGATCAGCTCCTTCTCGCCGAGTATCCGCAGCACGGATCGAACAGCGGAGTAGGTCGGCGGATCGGGGAGATCGGCCATGATTTCGGCGACGGTTGCGCCAGTTCGGCGGTGGAGGATGTCCATCACCTGGCTTTCGCGGCGGGAGAGAGTCGCGGTGGTCGTTTCGGATTTCGGCATCAGCGTGGCAGTCATGGGAAGCGCCTGAACGGATCCAGCCAGGGCTGGCCCGTTTTAGTGTTGAAAAATCAACTCTGCTGAAAATTCAACACCAGCCCGGGTTTGTCAAGGGGAAGTTTTTTGGACACCTGGCGGGGCCCTAACCCTTTCGCGTCAGGACTATGCTGCCGTTCACCGTCCGCACCCGGATCACCGCTCCGCCGCGACCGACTGTTTGACGAGCGCGTACGTAGCGGCGAGGCGTCCCTTCGCGGTCGTCCCAGTTGTCCGTTTCGGTGGTCTGGAGCGGCCAGTCGCTCACGATGCGCGTCTTGTGGCCGAGGTTGTCCGTATAGGCAGTTTCAAGCTCGAGTGTCGCATCGAGATCCCGCGGGAGGACCAAGACGACCTGGCCTTTGCCTGACGTCACGTCGAGGGAGTGTGAATCGGCGCCCTTTAGCTCGACCGTCACATCTCCCGCTCCCGTGTGGGCCTCGACGGACCCGGTTGCCGGGCCGATGTCGATTTGACCGCCTCCAGTAGAAGCATAGACCTCTCCGCCGGATGGACCGATTCGGATTGGGCCGCCCCCCGTGGTAACACGCGCACCGTCAGGTGCGGCGGGAAGCGAGATCGCCCCGCCGGCGGAGCTCATTCTGATCCCGCTCGCGCCAAAGCCGCTTCCTAGCCCACTACCCCAATTACTGATGGAGGTCGTCGTGCCTGTGGCACTTCTGCTGGTCGTGATGCTGCGGCTCCCAGACCCTTTGCCGATCCCAGACCCGCTTCCGTTTGATCCTTTGTAGATGACGGGACCGCTGCCCGAATTTCCGGTCAGGTTTCCGGTAACTCCTTCGATTCTAACGATGCCGCCGCCCGTGCTCACGCTTCCATTCAAGCGCGAATTCGAGACATGGACTTCGCCTCCGCCAGTCTGAATATCCACCTCCCCGTTCGCCCTCTGAATGTTGATCTCACCGCCGCCCGTTTGCCCGGTGAACGTTCCATCAACACTCTCGATCGAAAGCGACCCGCCGGCCGAGGAGATCCTGACGTTGTAGTTGTGGGGGACGCTGACCTCGAAGTGATGTGCTGAGCTCTGGCTGTTAGACCGAACCCGGTAAGCGCTCTCGAGTCGTGCGCCGCCGCCCGAGGGCCGGAGGCTCACTTCTGTTTCGCGCCAATCTCGCCCTCCGAGCGACACCCGAACCGAAACCTCGGGCTTATCCCAGCCTTTGATGATGACCGCTCCGCCGGTCTTCAGGTTGAGCGTCAGAGTGCCGGCACTCCGAGCGGGAACGGATAGTTGAAACGTCGTGTCAACGCGGCTCACGATGGTGTCTCTCACCAGCCCATCTACTTTCGGAACCGGGCGGAACGCGGCGAGTGGTATCAGAATGAGTGTCGATAAGACCCCCGCAACCGGTCGCGCGCCTCGGGACAGCGACACGCGTCGACGTGATCCATCGAGCACGGCAAGCAGGCGGCCCTCGAGCTGCGATGGGCGCGCCATGGCGACGGAGAGAAAGCCGGGTGCGCCGAACGCGCGAGCGGACCGCGCAACTTCCAGGAGGTGCGCGGCATACTCGGCGGCCGGGGTGCCCAGGGATACGACGCTGTCATCGCAAGCGCGCTCGCATTCGGTGCGAAGCCGGCGCTCCGCGAACCAGGCCAGAGGATGAAACCAGTATAGTGCGCACGCGAAACCAGCGACCAGCTGCGTGAATGAATCGCCGCGCGCGATGTGAGCCAGCTCGTGCCGAAGCACGATTCTGCGGTGTTGCTCGGGCCAGTCGAGAGCGTCTTCCGGCAGCAGGATAATGGGAGCGCGCGATCCCCACGTGAGCGGCGTACTCACGACGGAGCTGGAGCAAAGAAGGATCGGCTTCGTGACGCCCGCGCAGCTGCGTTCCTGGTAGAGAACTCGGCTCCAGTCCGAGCTGTCTAGCGGCCATGAGCTCGCGGCAATGCGATTGAGTCGGATGCGTCCGATCGCAAGCCATCCCATTACGAACATGAAGCCAAGCGCCCAGAGGACTGGAAGCAGCTGGAGCGTTGCCAGAGGGTGGTCCGCGCTCGATCGAGATTGCGCGGTACCCGCGTCGAGCACCTTCGCAGTCAACGCGGAACCCGACGCTGAGGCGCGCGGGTCAAATGCCTGACGGGTCGGAGAGGAAACAGTCGTTGATAAAGAGCCCGGCAAGAGTGGCACATTCCACTTAGGCGACATGAACATCGCGAATGGCAGCACTAGGCAGCTGGCGAGCGTGGCAAAAAGAATGAGATGACGAAGCGACGGGCTGAAGCTGCGCAGGGTCGCTGCGATGATGAGGCCGAAAGCTAGAATCAACGTCAGCTTGGCGATTAGTGCCGGAATGAGCGGCGTCATGACGCACCTCCTTTGCTGCGAGCCCGCTCTATCAGCTCTTCCAGATGGTCGAGATCGGCGTCGCTCCAGCGATCCTCGTACATGCCAACCATTGCAGCAACCGCCGAACTGGCGGAGTTGTCGAAAAAAGTCCTGACGAGATGCCTTACCGCTGACTTGCCAACGCGGCCGGGATCGGCGGTGGGCAGATAGACGTAGCGGGGACCATCCTGCTCGTGACGGAGATGACCCTTGCTCTCGAGCAACCGAAGCATGCCGCGCACAGCCGTATATGTCGGGGGATCGGGAAGATCGGCCAGAACTTCGGCGGCGTTCGCGCGTCCGCGCCGATAAATGACTTCCATGATCTGCCGCTCGCGACGTCCGAGCTGATCCAGTCCGCGATTCTTCATTGAGCAATCTCCACTTTGGAATCCAACGGGTCCAAACGAAAATGCCTATCCATGGATACTATGTCAATGGATTGACACAATGTCAATAGACTAACATGGGCCGCCACATTCGGGGCCCGGGAGCCGCCCTGCAGGTCACCAGAGTTCTGGACGTGGGTCTTCGCCCAGCATCGTAGGATACTGCTTCAAGTCCGCCCAGGCTCTGACGGCTTGCCCTGACCGCGAGTATATCAGATAGGGCACAACAAGGAGCCGAGATGGACCCGAAGCGCACGGCCGTCGTTCTGATCGAATACCAGAACGACTTCACCTCTGAGGGCGGCACCCTCCATGACGCCGTCAAGCCGGTGATGAACTCGACCAACATGCTCGCCAACACGTTGGACACCGTAAAGAGAGCGCGCGAGCTTGGCGCGACGATCGTGCACGCGCCGATCACTTTCACGGACGACTATCACGAGCTGACGTCGGAGCCCTACGGAATTCTGAAGGGCGTCGTCGACTCCAAGTCCTTCAGAAAGGGCAGCTGGGGATCCGAGATCGTCGATGAGCTGACGCCGGAGCCGCAGGACATCGTCATTGAGGGAAAGCGCGGACTCGATGGTTTCGCGAGCACTAACCTCGATTTCGTCCTGCGCAGTCGTGGGATCACCAACATCGCGCTCGGGGGATTTCTCACCAATTGCTGCGTCGAGTCGACGATGCGCACCGGATATGAGAAAGGCTACAACGTCGTCACGCTGAAAGACTGCACCGCAGCGCTGAGCGAGGAGGAGCAGAAGTCCGCCGTCGAAAAGAACTATCCGATGTTCTCACGGCCCATGGACCACAACGAATTCATCGCCGAGCTGGGCGGCAAGGAAACGGCCGCCGGAGCGAGCACGGGACGAGGTTACATGAGGGACGCAGGCACGCCACCGATGGAGGCGCCGGCGTAGTCAGGCGTAGGGCGAATCTTCGCGCGCGGCTTGGTCTCCAGGAGTTGCGTCGGTAATTGACTCGGCTCTGGCCAAGGCGCCCTGTAGGTACACCCTGCTCAGCCCTTGCGCCCAGTACTCCAGGTCTGCGCGATTGGGCTGTGTGGTCTCGCGATCCGAGGAGATTGACCGCGCGCTTTCATCTGGCCCGATGAATTCGAGCCAGCCTTCCCAAAGGCCGTCTTCGCGCTGAATCCCGACGGCCTGCGCGAAGTACTTACCTCCGCGCGGGTCGCTGATCGGTTCGTCGAATTGTACGAGGAGCTCTGGCATAACTCCCTCCGATGAGAGGAGAAGACTCTACGCGTTGAGACGGGCAAACGACATGCCGAAAACACGGTCTTGAGAGTCGGGTAGTTATGGACGCGCAGTTCTCGGATCCGGCTTCACGACGAATGGTTGCGAATAGTCTTTTCCATTCACGGTTAGCCTGGCAGTGAAGTTTCCGATGTAGCGCGTGTCGAGCGGTCCGCCCTCATCCGGGGGCGGTGCCCCGCGCGGTCTCTGCCTCAACGGGTTCCACGCAACGCGATGCATTCCGGCACTCTTCGCGAGAGGCTGCGCCGGCGTCTGCCAAAGCGGTGATACTCTCGGAATTCCCGACCCTTGCGCGGCTCCGCCTCTCCCAGTCAGAGGTCGCGACACGTTTGGATCGCTCGAGAACGTTTGCACTACTGCTCCGGTCGCATCGACGATCTCGATCGTGACCGCTGTGGTCGCGTCTTTCCTGAGGTAGTAGTCGATCAGCGCGCCATTCGGCGGATTCTCCGCCTGCGGCTCGTCCTTCTGGAGCGGCGTACCGTTGTCGGTGCCTTCGACGAAGTTGATCGCGTCGGACGGCTTGAAGAGGTATGCGTCGCCCGCTCGCACGGCGTCGCTCAGCTGCCGCAGCGACGAGATGTCGTCGATGATCCAGAATCCGCGTCCGTGCGTCGCGACGATGAGATCGTTGCCGTAGATCTCGAAGTCGCGCATCGACGTCACAGGCATGTTGAGCTGTAGCGACTGCCAGTTGTCCCCGTCATCGAACGAGACGTGCACCCCACGCTCTGTACCGGCGAGCAGAAGACCACGGCGTCGCGGGTCTTCCTTTATGGTATGTACATACACCCCCTTCGGCAGGCCATTTATGATCTTCTGCCAGCTCTTGCCCATGTCACGCGTGCGATAGATGTACGGCTCGAAATCCTGTAGCTGATGGCGGTCCACGCTCGCGTAGGCGGCGCCCGCATCAAAGTGCGACGCCTCCATCATCGTGACCCTGCTCCATGGCTTGATCGCGCTCGGCGTCACGTTCTGCCATGTCTTGCCATCGTCCGAAGTGAGCTGGATGTAGCCATCGTCCGTGCCGATCCAAAGCAATGGTGCCCGTAATGGTGACGGCGCGATCGTGTAGATCACTCCGCGTTTTCCGTTTCGGTCGGTCGCAGCAGCGGCAGTGGTGTCGAGCGTCGCTGGAATGAACGGTTCTGGACGCGTCAGGTCAGGACTGATCTGCGTCCAGGTCTTCGCGCCGTCCGTCGTCTTGAACAGAAACTGATTCGCGTAGTAGAGAGAGCGCTGGTCGGCTTTGGAGAACACGAGCGGCTGCGTCCAGTCGCTGCGCTCCGGCTCCGGTGATTTGGGACTGGTCGTGCCTTCGATCGGGATGTTGTCGTCGAGGTTCCAGCGCTGGCCGTCACCTCCGTACACCACTCCCGGATTCAACGGATCGCCCGCCGTGTAGCCGCTCTCACCACCCGGCGCGATCGGCTCCCAGTCGTGCATTGATATCTCGGCGAACTTTCCGCGCGAGCGAATGGCGATCGCACCCGAGTCCTGCTGCGCGCCGGTTACCCAATACGGAAAGCGATAATCAATCGAGAGGTGATAGATCTGCGCCGTTGGCTGGTTGAGCCACGAACTCCACGTAACTGCTCGCGGATCGTCGGCGCGGGCGTTCCGCGTGATGATCGCGCCCTGATCGCTCGCCACGATCATCGTGTTCGAGTCATCGGGATTGATCCACGCCTGATGATAGTCGTCACCGCCCGGCGATCCGCGCAGCACGACCCACGTCTTCCCGCCGTCCCTCGTTCTGTTGACCGCGACATTCGGCACGTAGACAGTGTCCGGATCCTTCGGATCTACGGCGATCTTCTCGAAATACCAGCCGCGACCCCACAGCGCTGGATCGTTGGATAGTCGAGTCCATGTCGCGCCCGCGTCATCAGAGCGGAAGATTCCGCCTTGTCCGGGCGGCGGACTTGAAGGCCGCGCGCCGGCTGGCGCGGGCTGGGGAGCGGGCGTGCCCAACGGAGGCTCGACCTGCGGCGGCGCCTCGGGCACGAGACAATCGATGACTGCGTAGATGCGATTAGGATTGCTCGGCGCGATCGCGATCCCCGTCCTCCCGATTCCGTCCCTGGGCAATCCGTTGGTGAGTCGAGTCCACGTCGTTCCGCCATCGGTCGACTTGAAGATTCCGCCACCCGGGCCATTGGTGGGCGCGTAGGTGAACCACGGTGCGCGGCGGGTGTTCCAGAGTCCGGCGTAAACGACGCTGGAATTAGAAGGATCGATCACCACCTCAACCGCGCCGACGTTGTCGTCGCCGAGCACTTTCTGCCAGCTGCGTCCGCCATCTCTGGAGCGGAAGATTCCGCGTTCCTTGTTCGCAGCGTACAGTTTCCCGATCGCCGCGACGAAGACGTTGTCGGGATTCTTTGGATCGATGGCGATCTTGCCGATGTGGTGCGTTTCGTCGAGTCCGAGATGCGTCCAGGATTTTCCAGAGTCGGTGGATTTGTAGACACCGTTCCCGTAACCGACGGAGTCACGGAGCGTGGATTCGCCGCTGCCTACGTAAACTGTGTTTGGCTGCGACGGAGCAATCGCGATTGCGCCGATCGATGCCGTTGGTTGCCCGTCGAAAATCGGGGTCCACACTCGACCGCCGTCGATCGTTTTCCAGACACCGCCGTTGACGGCGCCGAAATAGAACTCGTTGGGCCGGCCGGGAACTCCAGTCGCGGCGGCAACACGCCCACCGCGGAATGGGCCGATCATTCTCCATCGAAGCCCGGAGTAGAGATCGCTTGAGACGGGAGCGCTGAGAACGCCGTGACTCAGCGCCTCGGCTGCGCCGCGCTCCGGAAGAAGACGTGGAACGAGCTCGTGAAAGCCTGGCGGGAACAGAGATAGCGCGATCCCTGCCTGCCCGGCGCGGACGACGAAGTCGCGTCGCGTGAAGACCGACTTCGGTGTCGAATCGTCCGCCATCTACTGTCCGGCCTTCCCCGCCCCTTCCCAGGCTTGCCGGTCGATGAGCACGATGGGCTGCAGCTTCTTCGCGCCAAGCTCGGTGTTGAGCGCGGCAAGATCTCTTGCCGACCACGCGTCGAACGCTGTCACCACATCCGCCAGCTCTCGACCGATCGCGTCGGTTCGGTCGACCTGCATCTGCGAAGGTCGGCCTTCATAGAAGATTATTGCGCCGTAAAGATCGGTGAGATTCTCACGTAGGCGCTCCTCTCCCGTGATCATGCCGCCTTCCTTGGTCGCGACGATCTTCCTGCGCAGAGCATCTACGTTCGATGATGCATCGCGGAGACGCTGCGCGAACGGATCGCCCGCCGCCAGCCCGGCCGCCCTTGCCTCGAGATCACCGCGCACTGCGTTCATTCTCTCCACCGCGAACGACATGTCGCCCAGCAGGGGAACGATCTTTGTCGCGAGCGCGAACTGCGCCTGACGGTCCGCCGCCGTGTGAGTCGCGCGCGGATCGGCGACGACGCTCAGCGGCATCGTGTAAACCTTATCGTCCTTGGTCATCCTCACTGTATACGTGCCGGGCAGAACGCGCGGGCCGTACGCGGCGCCGAACGCCGCGCTCGCAGCCGGCGGAACCCGCGGCGGCTTCTGCCGCATCGACCACGTCACCCTGCTCAAGCCGCGCCGCTTCGTGCTCGGTATCGTGCCGACGACTTTACCGCCCGCGTCGAGCACTTCCATCTTCATGTCGCCGAAGATGTGGCGCTTCTTGAGATAGTACGTGATCACGGCGGCATCGGGCGGATTCGATCCAACGAAGACCGCGTCGCCGTTCGCCCACCCGCCGCCGGCTGGAACTTTCTGAACCGTCGGTCTGGAGCGCATGAACACGACCTCGTTCGCGAGCGTCGACGGCGTGAGCGCGCGCAGCGGCGTGATGTCGTCGATGATCCAGATTCCACGACCGTGCGTCGCGATCACCAAATCGTTGTCCCGCGGATGGATCGCCAGATCGCGCACCGCCACTGAGGGCAAGTCGCCGCCCTTGTAGCGTGAGAAGCGCCCTCCGCCATCGAGTGAGACATAGAGACCGAACTCGGTGCCGAGGAAAAGAAGGCTCGGATTAACGAGATCTTCTTTTATGACGTGCGCGTAGCCGCGCACCGGACTCCCGGCCGCAATGAGAGCCGTCCAGGTCTTTCCATAGTCAGTCGACTTGTAGGCGTACGGACGCATGTCTCCGAAGTTGTGGAGATCGAAAGTCGCGTAGACGGTGCCGGGGTCGAAATTGCTGGCGTCGACGTACGATACCCAAGCGGATTTGGGCAATCCGACGATGTTGCCGACGACGTTGGTCCAGGTTTTCCCGCCGTCACGCGTGACCTGAAGATTACCATCGTCCGTGCCCGCCCAGATCACGTTTGGATTCTTGGGCGACTCCGCGATCGCGTAGATCGTCGTGTGCATCTCCGCGGCGGAGTTATCAACCGTGACTCCGCCTGACTGCTCCTGGAGCTGCTTGACCGGATCGTTCGTGGTGAGGTCGGGTGAGATGCGATCCCAGGTTTGCCCGAAATCCTTCGTGCGGAAGAGATACTGCGAGCCGATGTACACAGTCCCGTTGTGCGTTGGGCTGACGTGAATCGGCGTGTTCCAGTTGAAACGGAGCTTCCCTTCCCCGTAACGCGGCAGCGGTTTGATCGGCCGGCTCTCGTGTGTCGTTCTGTTGATGCGGCTGATCTCTCCGCCCTGGTATTCGGCGTAGATGTACTGCCGGTCGGTTGGATCGACGAACATCCAGAATCCGTCGCCGCCGTACATGTTCTCCCAGCGGTTGTTGGTGATGCCGCCGGGATACTCGGAGTCGCCGACCCATGAGCTGTTGTCCTGCAGTCCGCCGTAGACGTGATACGGACGGTCGTTGTCGAGACTCACGTGATAGAACTGAGAGACGGGAAGATTGTCGCCCTTCCACCATTTATTGCCGGCGTCGAACGAGTACCACATGCCGCCGTCGTCACCAGTGATGATATGGTCGGTGTTGGCCGGGTCGATCCAGACGTCGTGGAAGTCTCCGTGCGCACCGTTGGTGATGCCGCTGAAGCTCTGGCCTCCGTCGGAGCTGACGACGAACGGTCCATCGGGCTTGTAGACGCGATTCTCATTCTTCGGATCGACGATGAGATTGGCGTAGTAGAACGGCCGCCAGACCATCGCCTGACTCCGGTCGCGCATCTCCCACGTTTTGCCACCATCGGCGGAGCGATACAGCGCATTCTTGGGCGGGGCTGCCTCGACAAAAGCGTAGACTACGTTCGAATTTGACGGCGCCACCGTTACCGCGACCCTACCCCACGGCTTCGTTGGAAGTCCCGGCGCAGTAGTCGCATTGAGATCGCTCCACGTCGCACCACCGTCTGTGCTCCTGAACAAACCGCTCGCGCTCGCCGCGTTCTCACCTTCGCCGCCGGAGCGGAACGTCCAACCTTTGCGGCGGAAGTCCCACATGCCGGCGAAGAGTGTCTTCGGGCTCTTCGGATCCATGGACATCATAGAACAGCCGGTGGATGCGTTTGATCCCTTGAGGATCCTGGTCCAGGTCTGTCCGCCGTTGGTCGTCTTGTACACGCCACGGTCTTCGCTGTCGCTCCAGAGCTTGCCGGGCACGCAGGCGTAGACGGTGTTCGGAGCGCTGGGGTCGATGAGGATCTTCGCGATCCGCTCCGACTCGGGCAGGCCCATGTTGGTCCAGTTGTCGCCGCCGTCCACGGATTTGTAGATCCCATTCCCGACGGAAACGCTGTTGCGAGTCCATGACTCGCCCGTTCCCACCCAAATCACTTTCGGGTTGGTCGGGTCGATGGCTACAGCGCCGATGGATTGCACGGCCTCCTTGTCAAAGACCGGTTTGTAGCTTGTCCCGCCGTTGACGGACTTCCAGACACCACCGCTCGCAGAGCCGACGTAGACGGTAAGGCGATTGCCTTCCGGAACCGCTGCGATGGCCGAGATGCGACCGCTCATCGCGGCGGAGCCGATGTTCCGTGCGCCCAGGCCAGAGATGGTTTCGGAGTCGACTCTCGCCGCGGACGCTGCCTGCGGTGCCTGCGACATGGCAGCTGTAGAGAGAGCCGCGAGCAGCGCGCCTGCGCGCAACGCGCACTTCGAGATCGTGTTCATCAGCGTGACCCTCCGCTGGCCGGCGGTTTCGGACGGAAGTAGCGCGTCGAGTCTATCGGAACGTTGAACTCGATCTTGTCGAAGGTGATCTTCTGCGAACCCGAGCCGCCCTTCTGCCGGGTCTCCATCGAGAACGGGAGATACCAGCCACCGACTTGCTTGTAGTCTCCAAGCGTCGTTTCGGTCTCTTGTGGGGTGCCGCGAATGGTTCGCTTGGTGTCGACCTTGATTGGCACGTATGAATCGGTGTCCATATAGTAGATGCGCGTGTCACCGCTCTTCAACGTGACCCGGAGCTTGTAGACGTCCGTACCTTCGACCTGGTCCGCGCCGGCGTACTCGACCTTGTTGCCCTTCTGCCTGTAGTTGATCAGCGGCTCGTCGAAGTCCGAATCTTCCACGATCGACCGCAGCTCTTCCTCACTTAAAGCCTCGGGATCCTTCTTGCCGCCAAAGGGATCGATCTTCCAGCCGTTCGCGCCGTCGTAGGCGTTGATGCCCGTCATTCCCTGGATCGAGAATTCCTCGCGGACAAAATTCGGGCGCGTGCTTTCCTGCATCACTCCCGCCTCGAATCCATCGTCGCCCGTGAATTTCCCGATGCGTCGCAAGGTTTTTATCGACTGGATCTTGTCGGCACCTCCGACGGTCTTGACGTAGCGAGCGATGATGTCGTCGGCGGTGGGCGTCTGGGCGCGAGCCGAGGCACCGCCGATGATTGTCAGGCTGGTGAGAGTGAGGAGGGCGACACGCATGGGAATTCCCGGGCGAAAGACTTCGTGGGACGAGCGGATGCAACCCTGAGATTGTGCACGGTCCGGCAAACGATTGTCAATGATGAGCCGGACAGCCGGTCCGGGTCCATCCGACACATCTGCCAGATGTATTACTCGGGCGCCGGTTTCTTGCGCAGAGCTGCGCGCAGCTCGTCGGTGAGTTTCTTGGAGAGATCGGCTCGCTCGTGGTACGCCGCGGGTGTGTTCTGGAACAGAGCGATCTCCCATTTCCCGCCCTTCCGCGCCGCCACCATCGACTGGACGGCGTTCATCTCGGGATTGATGTCATCCTTTCCGGGTGGGACCATGCCCACGTTGGCGCGCAGCAGAGCAACTTCGCTCGCAATGGTCCGCACGTCGCGCACGATCGTCACGTAGGACGCGGTCTGATGGTGCGAGAAAATCTCGCTGACGTGCCCGCCGATCTCCGTCTGCCCGTTCACCTGGCTGCCATCGAACCCGACGATGCTTCCGTTCGACGCGAAGAGCAGAGCGTAGTCGCGCGCGTTGCGCTTGTTCCACGCCTCGATGAGTCTGTCGTACAGATCGCGCGCCGCGCTTAGCGCGTCAGCGCCTGTCGAATCGCTGGGTGCCACTAACCCTCCTCCTGTCCCGAGATCTCATCGAACAGCTGCTCGATCCTTCTGTCCGGCACGAGCCAGCTGAGCGCCACGAGCACGTAGATCGCATCTGAGAATAACTGATTCACGAACGCCAGCGGAATCGCAATCATGTAGAGAATCACGGAAATCATTCCCTTGGCGTCGCTGCCCACGGCCGCTTTGAGTTTCGACTGTGGCCCCTGACTCCTGATTATCGTCTGCGACAGTACGTAGTACGCGACGCCGGCCATCGTCAGCACCACTCCGTACAACGCGGTCGGGAGTGGAGCGAAGTGATTCTCGCCCATCCATCCGGTCACGAACGGCAACAGCGACAACCAGAACAGGAGATGGAGGTTCGCCCAGAGGATCCCGCCGGTGATCCGGTCGGTCAGATAAAACATGTGGTGGTGGTTGTTCCAGTATATGCCCAGCACGATGAAGCTGAGCACGTAAGTCAGGAACACGGGGAGGAGAGAAGAAAGCGACGCCAGGTCCGTTCCGTGCGGCACCTTGAGTTCGAGAACCATGATCGTGATGAGGATCGCGATCACTCCGTCGCTGAAGGCGTTGATCCTCTCATTGGTCATCCCGATTTCTCCTCGCTGGCCGGCGCGCAACCGCGCTTTCAATCTACTCCGCCGACCGTGTCTCTTGAATGGTTGCCGTTTCTCGCGTAAATAGGTTCAACTCGATGCGCTGACCCGAGGCGAAGTGCGATGATCAAGACGCTTGGACTGACCCACCTCGCGCTCACTGTGAGCGATCTCGAGCGATCCTTTCAGTTCTATCACGACGTCTTTGGAATGCTCGCCGTCTACCGTGAGAAGACATTCCTCCAGGCCCAGACGCCAGGGGCGCGCGACATCCTCGTTCTCGAGCAAGGCACGGACGGAGTCGGACGCTCGGGTGGGATCAAGCATTTTGGGTTTCGCCTCACCCACCCTGGTGATATCGACAGGGCCGCAACCGCAATCGAGAAGGCTGGCGGAACGATCAAGCACCGCGGCGAATTCGTTCCCGGCGAGCCGTACGTCTTCTTCAGCGACCCAGATGGCTACGAGGTCGAGGTGTGGTACGAAATTACGACTGACGCTGTCCGATGACCGACTCGCATGATCGCACATTACTCAGACCACACAAAATGACCAGAGCCTCTCTGTTGGTGATCCTCGCTACGCTGCCCGTTACCGCGGCATCGCAGACAGTCCAGCCCGCTCCGGTTCTGCAAGCTGCCCGCGAGAATCCTCTCACTTCCGCGCGCGCCTCGCAATTCGCCGATTCGGTGCTCAAGCTGATGACGCTCGAGGAAAAGCTCGGACAGCTCAATCAATTGCCCGGCTACGGAACGCAGACTGGTCCCCACGTTCCGCAGGGTGGAGAGAAGGCCATTCGCGCGGGTGCCGTCGGATCGTTCCTCAATGTCTTCGGGGCCGACTACACGCGTGAGCTGCAGCGGATTGCCGTCCAGGAGTCGCGACTCAAGATCCCGCTTCTTTTTGCCCACGACGTCATCCACGGCTTTCGCACGATCTACCCCGTACCCATCGCCGAAGCGGCGAGCTTCGATGCTGCTCGCGCCGAGTTTTCGGCTCGCCAATCCGCCGTCGAAGCGTCCGCTCACGGGCTCCATTGGACCTTCGCACCAATGGTCGACATCTCTCGCGACCCACGGTGGGGGCGCATTGTCGAAGGCGCCGGAGAAGATCCTTATCTCGGCGCGGTCATGGCAGTGGCGCGAGTGCGCGGCTTTCAGGGTGGCGACGTCGCGGTGCAGTTTGGAGGTCCGGACGTATTACTGGCGACGGTAAAACATTTCGCGGCATACGGCGGAGCAGAAGGTGGACGCGACTACAACTCCGTCGAGCTGTCCGAACGGACAATGTGGGAGACGTTTCTGCCACCGTACGAGGCGGCCGTCAACGCGGGAGCCGCGATCGTGATGACCTCCTTCAACGACCTCGGCGGGATTCCCGCGCACATGAGCGAATGGCTGCTGGCTGACGTGCTTCGCGGCCGCTGGGGATTCAAGGGTGTCGTCGTCAGCGACTGGGGCGGCATCGGAGAAATGATGAATCACGGCGTCGCCGCGACGAAAGGGGATGCCGGAATCCTGGCTCTGCGCGCCGGCGTCGACGTAGACATGTCTGACGCCATCTACGTCGATAGTCTAGCCGCGGCGGTAAGAGCGGGCCGGTTGCCCGTTGCGTTCGTCGATTCCTCAGTGCACCGCTTGCTTCGCGTCAAATACGCGCTCGGCCTGTTTCAGGATCCGTATCGCTTCAGCGATGTCGCGCGCGAGCGCCGCTTCACACTCGCACCCGAGCACCTCGGTGCCGCTCGCGCTGCGGGGCGCGAAGGAATCGTTCTACTGAAGAATGAGAACAAGACTCTGCCCCTGCGCAAAGATTATCGCACGCTCGCCGTCATAGGACCGCTCGCCGACGATGCGCGATCGGCCATGGGAAACTGGGCTGCAGACGGCCGCCCCGGAGAGGCCATCAGCGCGCTAGCCGGCATTCGTGCAGCTGTCGGACCCGGGACCCGCATTGCGTACACGCGCGGAGCGCCAGTCGATACCGCGGATACGACAGGTTTCGCTCTCGCTCGCGCCGCCGCGTCGGAGGCCGATGCCATCGTGCTGGTTCTCGGCGAGCGTGAAGACATGTCGGCCGAGGCGGAGAGTCGTGCTTCCATCGAGCTGCCCGGATCGCAGGTCGAGCTAGTGCGTGCTGTGATTCGTGCGGCCCGCCTCTCGAGTGGCGGGCAGGCGAAGCCGATCGTCGTGGTCCTGATGAATGGCCGGCCACTCGCCATTCCAGAACTCGTAGCAGAAGTACCGGCGATCGTGGAGAGCTGGTTTCTTGGCAGTCAGCACGGGAGTGCGCTCGCCGATGTTTTGTTTGGAGACTACAACCCGGGTGGAAAGCTTCCCGCAACTTTTCCGCGCGCGACAGGACAAATTCCGACCTACTACAACCACCGCAACACCGGGCGCCCGCCTGTTGCAACTGAGAAGTACACCTCCAAGTACAACGACCTGCCGTGGACGCCGCTCTTTCCGTTCGGTTACGGGCTCAGCTACACGACTTTCGAATACTCCAATCTGCGCCTGTCTTCGCCGAAGATTGGAGCGCGTGATTCTCTCGAGGTGACTGTCGACGTTCGCAACACCGGCGACCGCGCCGGCGATGAAGTGGTACAGGTATACGTGCGCGACGATGTCGCGAGCGTCGAGGAGCCGGTGAGATCACTCAAGGCATTTCGCCGCGTCACGCTGGCTCCCGATGAGATGCGCAGCGTTGCGTTCAAGCTCGGGCCCGACTCGTTCGCGCTGTACGACCAGCAGCTGCGACGTGTGGTCGAGCCGGGAACCTTCACGGTTTACGCCGGCACGGACTCGAACGCCGCGCTCAGCGCGCGATTCGAATTCATCGGAGAAACGCTCGTTCTGGCCCCGCCGACGCCCCGTTTTCGCTGACCGACGAAGAAGATCAATTAGTCCACCGATGGGCCCCTCTTCCAACTTCCTTCTCTAGCCAATGTCATTGCGCACCCATGTTGCTTCGGCAGCCCTGCTTTTCGTTGCGAACGCATTTCCGGCTGCCGCTCAGCAGCAGGAAGCCCGTCGCTGGATAACCGCCGAGGATTATTACTCGTACAGGTTCGCGGCGGACCCGCGCATCTCGCCCGACGGAAAGCAGGTGGCATACGTGGTTTCGCGTGTCGACCGGGCGCGGAACCGGCGCGTCCCATCGATCTGGATCACTTCAACCGATGCGGTGAGTACGGCACGCGAGCTCGTCGGAGAAGTCTGGAGTCCTGGCGCTCCAAGGTGGTCGCCCGATGGCAGGACAATCGCGTTCTCCTCGGGACGAGTGTCCGTCGACAGCGCCGGCACGACGGGAAAACAGGAGCCACCGCCGGGAAAGAGCCAGCTGTGGACGGTTGCCGCCGCCGGTGGCACGCCGCGTCGCCTAACCAACATCACCAACGGAGTTTCCAACTGTTCGTGGGCGCCGCGGGGAGATCGGTTCGTGTGCCTGGCGCGAACCGGACCGAGCGACTCTGTGAACACGGGACCGAACCGCAGCGACGTCCGGCACTACTCGCATACCAGCTACAAGTTCAACGACACCGGCTGGTTCGACGACAAGAGATCGCATCTCTACGTCATCGATGCCGCGACGGGCGCGGCGCGGCAGATCACCAGCGGCGACGATTGGAACGATACGGATCCGCAGTGGTCGCCCGACGGCGCTCGCATCGCCTTCGTCTCGGACCGCTCGGGAAAGGAGTACGACGAAAGCAAGACGAGGGATGTCTGGACGATCGCTGCCACCGGAGGGGATCCGACGATTGTGTCGGCGTCGCACGGGCGAAACACATCCCCCGTATGGTCGCCAGACGGAAAGACGATCGCTTTCCTCAATAGCGAAGACGAAGACGCCGCATCGATTGTTCTTCTCGCTCCGGCAACCGGCGGATCATTCAAGCAGGCGGCGAGCGCTTTGGACATGAATCCCACAAACCTCCAGTGGGACGCAAATGGACGCGCTCTCTACTTCGAGACCGTCGCGCGAGGAGAGAACCATCTCTATCGGATCGACCCACAGCTCGGAGCAGTGTCGGCGGTCACCTCCGGGCCGCGCGCCGTTCGCTCCGTCGATCTCGCGCGCGGCCGCATGGTCTATCTCGCGAACGATTTCCAGCATCTCGATGATGTCTATACATCGAATCTCACTGGAAAGGCAGAACTGAAGCTGACCGATGTAAACGGAGAGCTCTGGAAGAAGCTCGATCTCGCGTCAGTCGAGCGCATGACTTACAAAGGCGCAGAGGGATGGAACGTCGACGGCTTCCTCGTGAAACCGCTGGGATGGAAGGCCGGAGTTAAGTACCCGATGATCGTAAGCATCCACGGCGGTCCCGCCGGCCAATACGGAGTTGATTGGTACAACGAGTTTCAGGTTGACGCCGCCAAGGGCTACGCGGTCTTCTTCTCGAATCCGCGCGGCTCGACGGGATACGGACGGCAATTCGAGCGCGGCATCGCCAACCAGTGGGGAGGCAACGACTACATAGACGTGATGAACGGCGTGCGAGCCGTCCTCGGCGCCAACCCGTGGATCGACACTACTCGGCTCGGAGTGACGGGAGGGAGCTACGGCGGGTATCTGACGAACTGGATAGTCGGACACACTTCGCTCTTCAAGGCGGCGGTGACACTGCGGTCGGTGGTCAACTTCATCAGCGACGAAGGAACGCGCGACGGCGCGTACGGACATACCCGTGACTTTGGCGGAGATCTGTTCGAGAAGTTCGACCTGTATTGGGATCGCTCGCCGCTCAAGTACGCGAAGAACGTGACCACGCCGATCCTCATTCTCCACTCGGACAACGATTTCAGAGTGCCGCTGGAGCAGGGCGAGCAGTGGTTCCGCGCGCTCAGGCACTTCGGCAAGAACGCCGAGATCGTGATGTTCCCGAGGGAAAACCACAATCTCACGAGAACCGGCGAGCCGAAGCACCTCGTCGAAAGCCTGAACTGGCAGCTGTACTGGTTCGACAAATACGTCAACGGAAACGCGGCAGCGGTGCCGCCCGACCGGCTGTCAGTGGGAGAGCAAAATGCAAAAGCAGCTTCGAGCGGTAACTGATTCGCTGGAGTCGGCGCAGTCGCGTTTGCGCCGGCTCGCCGACAAGATCTCGGACAAAGACTGGAAAAAACGGCCCGGTCCCAACAGGTGGTCCGCGGCTGAATGCGTCGAGCACCTGAATCTCACATCGAAGGCGTATGTGCCATTGCTGCGTGACGCGGTTTCGCGCGCGCGAAAGAGCAGCGAGCCTCCGCGAAAGCACTACCGCCGCGATCCGCTCGGTTGGTTCATGTCGATGATGATCGGACCCCTGCGCCGTGTGGGAAGACTCGGCATGCCGCGAATCAAGACGGCGCCGGCGTTCGTACCCAAACCCGGACGATCGAAGAGCGAGATCCTGTCGGATTTCGTGCGACTCCAGGCCGAGCTCTCCGCGCTGATTCGCTCGGGCGACGGACTGCCGCTCGACGATGTGAAGATCGTCTCGCCGTTCGGCGGTCGCATGAAGTACAGCGCCTACTCGGCGCTCATAATCGTCGCGCGACACCAGGACCGGCACATCGATCAGGCGGAGGAAGCGGCCGCCTGATCCGGCTCACCATCGCTAATGCCGGCCAGTCCCCTTCCCCGTCTGCGCAAGCTGTGTCTCGCGCTCCCCGAAGCCCATGAAGTGGAAGCGTGGGGCGAGCCGACGTTTCGAGTGAAGAACAAGATCTTCGCGATGTACGCCAGCGCCGACACCCACCACGGCGGTGGCCGGCACGCAGTGTGGTGCAAGGCCGCGGCGGTGAATCAGCGTCTGATGATCGAAGCGGAGCCCAAGCGCTTTTTCGCGCCGCCCTACGTGGGACCGAGTGGTTGGATCGGAGTGTGGCTCGACGCAAAGGTCGATTGGGCCGAGCTCGCTGACCTGCTGCGCGATGGGTACAGGATGACGGCACCGAAGAAGCTTCTGGCACAACTGAAGCCCTAGGCCAGCTGCTCCACTCCCCGCGAGGTTACACGGTGCGAAACGAGCGGCAGTGGCGGAGGCGCCGCATCCCCAATGACGATCGCTTGCTCGAGGGTGGATCGTCCGACTGCGATGTCCTCCCTGCTGCGCGCATGGATCGTCGCAAGTGACTGACCCTTCGTCACACGATGTCCAGGCTTGGCCGTGATCACGAAGCCGACCGATGGATCGACCTTTTCTTCCATGTTCCGGCGTCCCCCGCCGAGAGCGATCACTCCGTATCCGATCGCGCGCGGATCGACGGTCTGCACGACGCCGTCTCGCTTCGCGACGAAGGGTTCCCGGTGTCGCGCCTGCGGCAGGCGAGTCGAGTCGCGCACAATTCCGGTGTCTCCACCCTGGGCCGCGACGATCTCCTCGAACTTGGCGAGCGCCTTCCCCGAATTGATGGAGTCGCGCATCAGAGTGTGGGCCCCTTCCTCCGAACTCGCCACTGTACCCAGGACAAGCATCGCCGCTCCGAGGGCCAACGTCACCTCGATGAGATCGGGAGGGCCGGCGCCCTTCAGAACATCGATCGCCTCCACGACCTCGAGCGCATTACCACACGCGTGGCCGAGGGGCCGATCCATCGCCGTGAGGTAAGCGACCACCGGACACCCGTGCGTCGAGCCCAGGTCGATCATGGCCTTCGCGAGCTCGAGCTCGTCGTCCAGCTTCGGCAGGAACGAACCCGAGCCGCGCTTGATGTCGAGGACGAGACCCGTCAGCCCCTCCGAAAGCTTCTTGCTCATGATGCTGGCTGCGATCAATGGGATCACCTCGACGGTCGCGGTCGCGTCGCGGAGCGCGTAGAACTTCCGGTCCGCCGGAACGATCTCGTCGGTCTGGCTCAACATCGCGCAACCGATCCTGGCGATCTGCCTTTCGGCTTCCTCTAGCGTCAGCGCCGTTCTGAAGCCCGGAATCGACTCCAGCTTGTCGAGTGTCCCTCCGGTGTGTCCAAGCCCGCGACCCGACATCATCGGCACCGCGACCCCCAGTGACGCGATGAGTGGCGCGAGGATGAGCGAAGTCTTGTCCCCGACACCGCCCGTCGAGTGCTTGTCGATTCGCGTAATTGGCAAGCGCGAGAGATCGAGTCGTTTGCCGCTCTCGAGCATTGCCTCCATCATCGCGTTCATCTCATCCCGGTCGAGCCCGCGGAAGTACACCGCCATCAGAAATGCCGCCACCTGATAGTCGGGTATCTGGCCCTTCGCGTAGGCGAGCACGAACTCCCGAATCTCCCCTGCCTCCAGCCGCCCGCCGTCCCGTTTGCGTTCGATCAGACGTGGTACGATCATTTAGGCTCAGCCGGGGTACTTGCTGTGGTCAACATCACCTCGTAATCGGAGTTCAAATGCGCGCCCTTCAGCTCTTATCTGCAGGAATGCTGCTCGCTGCGTCAGTTGCGGGCGCCCAGACAGCCGCGACTCACATCGCGCTCGGGGACAAAGAATACGTCGCCATGAACGCGCCCGCTGCTCTCAGGCACTACCAGGCAGCGCTCGCCGAGGATCCCAAGAACTACGAGGCTAACTGGAAAGCATCGAGATCCGCCGTCGACATGGGATCGTACGAGAGCAATGATGAGATGCGTGGCGTCTACTTCAGGAACGCCGAGCTTTACGCCCGACGTGCCGTCGAGGCCAATCCAGGCGACGCCGAGGGGCACTTCAACCTCGCACGGGCGCTCGGGAAGAACGCCCTGACCCAGGGACCGAAGGCGCGTATCAAATATGCCAGCGACGTTCGCGCCCACGCGCTCGAATGCCTCAAGATTAACCCCAAGCAGCCCGGCTGCCTTCACGTCATGGGGATGTGGAACGCAGAAGTCATGCGGCTCAGCGGATTCACTCGCATGATGGCGAAGAATTTCCTTGGCGGACAAGTTTTCGGATCGGCCAGCTGGCCCGAGGCGAAGCGCTACATGGAAGAGTCCGTCGCCAACGAGCCCAACCGGATCGTGCACCACCTCGATCTGGGGGGTGTCTACCGTGACACTGGCGACAAGGCGAAGGCGAAGGCCCAGTACGAAGCGGTGCTGAGCCTGCCGAACGCGGACTACAACGACCGGCACTACAAAGCCGAAGCTGACGCGGCGCTCAAAAAAGGCTAGGGTTCTGCCGGGACGCGCGTAGCGTCGTCCTCCATCTCGGCCGCCGCTCGCTCGAGCTCCTCGGCCAGGTCGTCCCAGGCGTCGTCGTTCCCGCGAAGGTTTCTCACCCGGCGCGATATGCTGTGTCGGGTCTCATCTCCGCTCGCCGGCGCCAGCAAAAGGGCGACGGTTGCCCCGAGAATCGCCCCCACCGCAATCCCGGCGGTAAAGAGCCCGATGTTGTTCCAGTCCGGAACCGTCTCGCCTGGAAGACCGTCCGGCCTGGGTTGCGGAATCGACCCCGGCGGAGGCGCCTTGGGGATCGAGGATGCCTGGTTGCCGAGGCTGGATGAGTTAAACATTAAGACTTAGCTCAGGGGTGGTAAGAAATTTGCCCTGAAACCACTTCCCAGCAATAGACGTGCGAGGATGCTGAATGAGCAGTTCAGGTAAAATGGTTTTGTTGGTTGAAGACAACGAGGACAACCGTATTGTCTATTCCACCATTCTGAAGCACTTCGGTTACGAAGTAACGGAAGCGTTGAACGGCGAAGAAGGGATCGCGAAAGCTCGATCAGAGAAGCCCGATTTGATCCTGATGGACATCTCGATCCCTATCATCGACGGCTGGGAGGCAACCCAGGTGCTGAAGCACGACCCATCCACTAGATCGATCCCGATAATCGCCCTGACCGCGCACGCTCTCGCATCCGACCGCGAGAAGGCGATGGAGGTTGGCTGCGACGGGTATCTCGCCAAACCCTGCGAGCCGAGAGCGGTCGTCGCCGAAGTGCAGAGATTCCTCGGCAAGAACAATGGAGCCTAAGCAGAAAAAGCGGATTCTTGTCGTCGACGACCACGAGGACAACATCGAGCTCCTCAGGGCTCGCCTCGAAGCGCGGGGATACGAGGTAGAGGGAGCGAGCGACGGACAAGCCGCACTGGACGCGGTGCAGCGCACTTGTCCCGACCTGATCCTGCTGGACGTGATGATGCCGAAGATGGACGGCATGGAGGTCGTCCGCCGACTCAAGGCCAAGAGCGAAGCCAACGAGCTGCCCTTCATCCCCGTCATCATGCAGACCGCCCTCGACTCCACCGAGAACAAAGTCGAGGGTCTGGACGCCGGCGCGGATGACTACATCACGAAGCCGATCAATTTCGCCGAGCTCGAGGCCCGGGTTAACTCGCTGCTGCGGATCAAGGCCCTTCAAGTCACTCTGAAAGCGAGGGAGAAGGAGCTTTCCGAGCTGAATGACCAGTTGACGCGGATCTCGCTGACCGATGGGCTCACTCAGATCGAGAACAGGCGCTCGCTGAACGAACGGCTCCACGAGATGTGGCAGCACTCGGTGAGGCTGCACGAGCCCATCTCTCTGGTGATGTGCGACATCGACAAGTTCAAGAGCGTAAACGACAACTATGGGCACCAGGCAGGGGACGCCGTGCTCAAGGAGTTCGCGCAGGTGCTGAAGAGCGAGGCCCGCGAAATCGACCGCGTCGGACGCTACGGTGGAGAGGAGTTTCTTCTCGTTCTGCCCGGTACGGTGCTCGACGCGGCGGTTACTTTCGCCGAGCGGCTGCGGGAGAAGGTTGAGGGCCATACTTTTACATATGAAGGCGGAACCCTCCAGCGGACGATGAGCTGCGGGGTGGCATCTTCGCCCCATCCGAGAGTGAAGGACGAAGACTCACTATTGAGAGCGGCGGACGACGCGCTCTACGTTGCCAAGGAAACGGGGCGCAACCGCGTGGTGCGCTTCGATAGCGCTGACTTCAACGCACACAATCAGGGCAAAGGAAACAACTCGACGGATGGCGAAAAGCCGGTCAAAGAAGCAGGAGCAGCCACCCCAGGATCGCCGCCCCGATCCACAGCCTCAGGGTTCCAAGCAAGAGCATAGCCGGGCCGCCGAGCTGCGGGTCCTGCTCACCCGCGCGTCGCACGAGTACTACATCCTCGATCGTCCGACCATTCAGGACGCGGAATACGACAGTCTCTTCAGGGAGCTCCAGGAGCTCGAGAGAAGTTTTCCGGACTGTCGCACTCCTGATTCGCCCACTCTTCGAATCGGCGCCGAGCCGCAGAGCCAGCTCTCCAAGCACGAGCACATCAAGCCGATGCTCTCACTCGGCAACGCCTTCAACGACGAAGAGCTGCGAGCGTGGGAAGAGCGGCTCGTACGAATGGCGGGGGACGATGTAGCGCGCTCGGGATACACCGCCGAGCTCAAGATCGATGGAATTGCAGTGGCGCTCACCTACGAAAATCAGGTATTCGTGATGGGCGCGACCCGGGGGAACGGGACGATCGGAGAGGATGTCACCGTCAATCTTCGAACCGTGCGCGATGTTCCGCTGCGACTCCGCGAGAGCGCGCCGAAGGGCCGCATCGAGATTCGCGGCGAAGTCTATTTCCCGTTCGACCGGTTCGAGGAGATGAACGAAGCGCGGGCGCGCGCAGGGGATCCGGTCTTCGCGAATCCACGAAATTCCGCCGCGGGAAGTCTCAGGCAGCTCGACCCGGCGATAACTGCGTCACGCCCACTGAAGTTTTTCGGGTATTCGGTGGCCGCTCCGGAGGGAGAGGACGTGCCGTTCGAGACGCAGTCGGAGCTGCTGGACGCGCTCGTCGAATGGGGCGTGCCCGTAGCGCCACACCGCAAACGCGCGAAAACTCTCGCCGAGGTAGAAAAGTGGGCCCACGAGCTGGAGCACAAGATCCGCGGCGAGCTCAACTTCGCAATCGATGGCGGCGTCGTCAAAGTGGATTCGCTACGCCTTCAGGAGGAGCTGGGGGTCGTGGGCGGACGCGAGCCGAGGTGGGCGATCGCGCGCAAATTCGCGCCGGACATCGCCGAGACCCGTTTGCTCGCGATCAAGGTCAATGTCGGTCGCACCGGAGCGCTGAATCCATACGCGGAGCTCGAGCCCGTCGAGATCGGCGGAACGATCGTCAAACTGGCGACCCTGCACAACGAAGATCTGATCATCAACAAGGATCTGAGAGTAGGCGACTGGGTGCAGGTGAAGCGAGCCGGCGACGTCATTCCGCAAATCCTCGCGCCCATTCCGGAAAGGCGGACGGGCAGCGAGAAGCCATGGCGAATGCCGAAGAACTGTCCGGTGTGCGGCACGCCGGCGACGCGCGAAGAAGACGAAGCCGCGATCTACTGCCCGAACATCGCGTGTCCGGGGAGACAGCTCGAGGGATTGGTGCACTTCACCTCGCGCGGAGCGATGGACATTCGCGGACTCTCGTATGCGCGGATCCACCAGCTCGTGAGCGAAGGGCTCGTGCGTGATCCGGCCGATCTCTACGCGCTAACGCGTGACCAGCTCCTTTCGCTCGAGGGCTACGCTGACAAGGGGACGGACGCGCTCATCGCTGCGATCCAGGTCTCGAGGTCGAAGCCTCTCTCCCAGCTGCTCAGCGCGTTGGGAATAAGGCACGTCGGCTCGATCGCGGCGCAGCTGCTGGCGCAGCATTTCGGGACGCTCGATGCAATCCTGGCCGCATCGGCGGAGGATATTCTCAACGTTCGCGGAATCGGCGCAACGATTGCCAACGGCGTCGTCGCCTATTTCTCGGATCCGGCGGGACGCGCGCTGGTCGAGAAACTCAGAAGTCGCGGCGTGAATTTCACAGAGCCTCGTGCTGTCGTAGCAGGCGGACCGCTCAGCGGCAAGACTGTCGTGATCACGGGTACTCTGCCAACATTGAGCAGAACGAAGGCGACGGCGATCATCGAGGCGGCGGGCGGGCGCGTCACTGGCTCGGTGTCGAAATCGACGACGTTTCTCGTCGCGGGCGAAGAGGCCGGGAGCAAGCTCGAGAAAGCAAAATCGCTTGGAGTCGAAGTGATAGACGAGGCCGGCCTCTTGCGCCGCATCGGTTCTTCCGCAACATCTTCATCGTGAGATCGTCCTAGACAACATGGCAACCTCGGAAGCTCCGGAGCTTATCGGTCTGGCTCAGCGTACGCTGCGCGATCTGCGGCTGCGCGTTGCCGGCGCGAACGGTGGTGGTCCCGACGCGCTGCGCGAGGCCGGCTATGCCGGCGCGACGTCGCTGTTCGATGCATTCGAGACCTGGCTCAGTGATCAGGGATCTGACAGGGCGGAAGATCTCCCGATCGATGAATTCTCGTCGCGGGCGGCGGAGTTCTTCCAGCGTGCGGGATGGGGGCGTGTCTCGTTCAGATCACTGCACGATGCGCTGGCCGTGATCGACATCGAGGATTGCTGGGAATCGCAGCTGCACGGCCAAGGCGAAACGGGATGTCATCTCACCACCGGGACGCTCTCCGGATTCCTCGGCTGCCTGGCCGATTATCCTGTCGGAGTGATGGAGATCGAGTGCGGCACGGCTGCCCACACTCGTTGCAGATTCCTCGCCGGCAACGCCGACATGCTCGAGCACGCGTACGAGAGACTTTCGCGTGGTGAGGAGTGGGAGACAATTGGAGCCGGAGAGTTCTAGCTAGCCGGCCGCCTTGAGTGCGTCAGCGTAGAGTGGGTTGGGCTTCAACTCACCGTCTACAAGAATCTCGCGATCCCAGGGGAGAATGATCGTGCTCTCGGTTGCGATCGCGTGGAAATCGGGAGCGTAGTTTCCCGTCCGGATCGAAACAGCCGTCCTGATCTCAGCAGCTCCCGCTTCATTGACGGCGGAGATTGCCAGGCGCAGAGTGTCACCCGAATCGCAGGTCTCGTCGACGATCAGCACTCGCTTGCCGCGAACTTCGTTTGGCGCGCTGCCGAAGATCTCCGGATTCTCGCGCGCCTGCGACGCATGGAATTTCCGACTCACGACGAGCGAATGAAATTCCCGGCCCAGAATGGCCGCTATCACGGCGCCTGGAATCACGCCGGCGGTCGCGATCCCGATTACGAGCTCGGGGTCGTATGCCCTCGCGACCTTGAGCGCGAGCCCGCGCGACAGCTCGCCGAAGAACGGCCATTCAATTTCGAGCACGCCTTTCGTGGCGTCGACCGTGCGTTTGCGGGGTGACATTTCACTCTCAAAGTGTTAGCTGAAAAGCAGTTAGAGTTAAGCTAGCCCTCTCACATCTTAGTCGGTAGATTCGACCAAATGTCATTCTGGGACCGCTTGACAGGCGGAAAGCCTAAACCAACGAGCACGAACCTCGACTATTTGAACGAGGCGCTCGCGCTGGAACGTCAAGGCGACTTCGACGCCGCGCTGACGTCCTATCGGCTCGCCCTCAGGCAGACGCCGAACAATCATAAGGTCCTCCAGAACATGGCGATCGCCTACTCGAAGCTCGGTCAGATGGACGAAGCAATTCGCTGCTATCGCCGAGCACTCGCGATCGAGCCCAAGCTGTCCGGCGCGCATTACGGTCTCGCATTTCTGCTCCTCAGGCGCGGCGACGTGAGCGACGCAGCTTTTCATCTCGAAGCGTTTCTGATGGACCCACCCAAGAGTCCAGAAGCGGAGCGGTGGGTAAAGCACGCGCAGAAGACTCTGGATGACATGAAAAGCGCGGGCCCTCCGCCTCCCGCCCATCCCGGCCAAAGGCTCAAGACGAATGAGTATCCTGGGATCGCAGAGTAGATGGGGGCGGTACTCTCGGTCGTAAGCCAGAAGGGAGGAGTCGGCAAAACCACTACCGCAGTCAATCTCGCCGCAGCGTTCGCCAGGCGCGGCATGAAGACACTGCTGATCGACGTCGATCCCCAGGGGTCAGTGCGATACGGTGCCGGTCTCGCCCGCGGTCACGAGACAGCGGGATTCGCCGACTACCTGAATGGCGAGAAGACGTTGCGCGAGATCATCCTTCCGACTGCCCTTCCGTGGCTCAGGGTTATTCTCGCTGGCTCGGTCGCTGACGAAGCCGATCACGCCGTCTACTCGCAGCTGGTCCGCGAGACCAACGTGCTTCATGATCTGCTGACGATGGCTGAGCAGCGTTGCCAGGTGGTCGTCGTGGACACCCCGCCGGGACTTGGCCCGATCACCCGCAAGGTCCTGGGCCAGACCGAGCACGTTATCGTGCCGCTGCAATGCGAGCCACTGGCGCTGCAAACGACGCCGCAGATTCTGCGCTTGATACAGGACATCGTGGCGACCAACGAGCGGCTGACGCTCGACGGAATCCTCCTTACGATGTACGAGGCGAACAATCCGGCCAGCGACCGGGTAGTTGATTACGTGAGGAGACACCTTCCCGCCAACATAGTGTTCGACGTCGTCATCCCACGCACCGCCGCTACGGCGGACGCGTTCGCGGCGGGACAACCCGTCGTGGTCCGCAGTCCCGCCGATGCGGCATCGCAGGCATACGTGAATCTCGCGACGATGCTCGCCGACCGGCTGGTATGAAGCTTCGCCGCCGTCCTCTCTTTCTGTGCGCGGTGGCCTGCCTCTCAGCTCTTGCATGCGGGGATGTGAGCGGCAGCTCTACGTCGGTTCTCTCGATCCAGTTCGATAGTTTGGCTTCACCTTCGGTGGTCGTGGGTGACACTCTTCGCGATACGACCGGCGCTGTCATCCTCCCCGTAGTTCGCGCCTTCAATTTCAACGGTGACGAAATCACTCCCGTCACCGTGCGCTTCCAGTCGCCCGACTCGGGGCTGGTCGTCGACAGCGTCACGGGGATCATCACTGGCGATAGCCTGAGGTCCACGCCGGGGCGAATCGTCGCGACCGTCGGCAGCTTGCAGGCGATCCAAAGACTGGATCTTACCCTCCGGCCGGATCTCATTGCGGGTTTGCACGATCGGGATTCTCTCTCCTACTCGCTGCTCGACACTACACTCAACGTGTCGCCGCAGCTGACCGTCAAGCTCACCCACGGCGTCGCTCCAGCCGACAGCGTGGTGAAATCGTATATCGTCAGCTTTGCGATCGTATCGCAGAGCAATCCGCAGCTCGGTGAGCTGATAAACGACGCGGGCAAGCCGTCTGTGGTCGACACGACCGACACGAATGGCGTAGCGGGAAGGACGATTAGGCTGCATCCTCTCTTCATCGTCGACCCCGTCGATTCGATAATCGTAAATGCCACGGCCCGGTACCGAGGAGCCGAAGTAAGTGGAAGTCCGGTGCGACTCGTTCTCATAGTGAAGCCGCGCAGCTAGACCACGCCATAGCAGGGGGAAGTGCTGATGGAAGTACGAGGTGGACCACGCCCCGCTCCGGGGACACTGACCAAGCTGTTTTTCGATTCCGTTTCGAAGTTCAACCGGCCCGACGCGCTGCAGTTCAAAGTCGCGGGCGCCTACAAGCCGATTTCCCACGCCGAGGTCGCGGACCGGGTGCGTCACGCCGCGCGGGGATTGTCATCACTGGGCGTGAGGCGGGGCGATCGCGTTGCGATCCTATCGGAAAACCGGCCGGAATGGGCAATAGCCGATTACGCGTGCCTCACCGCTGGCCTCACCGACGTACCGATTTATCCGACGCTGCCGGCGGACCAGATCGCATACATCCTGAAGGACTCCGGGGCCGTCGCGATCTTCATTTCGAACAAGACCCAGGCGGACAAGATTCGGGAAATCCGCAGCCAGATTCCGGCGCTCAAAACCGTAATCGGCTTCGACGAGATTCCGGGTTTGACCAACATGTCGATCGCCGAGCTGGAGAAGCGCGGCGGCGCCGGAGAGACGAGCCTCGCGATCGCTACCTACCGCGAAGATGCCCTCACGGTGAAGCCGGACGATTTGGCGACGATCATCTATACGTCTGGCACCACTGGCGAGCCCAAGGGCGTGATGCTGACGCACGACAACATCTATTCCAACGTCGCGGCCTCGATGAAAGCGATTCCCTTCGAGGGGAACGACGTCGGACTCAGCTTTCTCCCTCTCTCGCACATCTTCGAGCGGATGGCCGGCCACTACATGATGTTCGCCACGGGAACTTCTATCGCGTACGCCGAGTCGATCGACACGGTGCCAGCGAACATGCAGGAAGTTCGACCGACGCTCGTTCTCTCCGTTCCCCGGCTGTACGAGAAGATGTACGCCCGCGTTCTCGAGTCGGCGCTCACAGGCGGCTTCCTGAAGAAGAAGATCTTTTTCTGGGCGCGCGGCGTCGCTGAGCGATGGGCCAATGAGAAGCTGGCGGGCAAAGAGCCCGGCTGGGTGTTGGGAAAGCAATACGGAATCGCGCAGAAACTCGTCTTCTCCAAGCTCAAGACACGGACAGGGGGACGTCTTCGGTACTTCGTATCCGGCGGCGCGCCGCTGGCGCCGGAGATCAACAAATTCTTCTACGCCGCCGGGCTCGAGATTCTCGAAGGATACGGGCTCACCGAGACGTCGCCCGTCATCGCCGTGAACACACCCGAGAACTTCCGCATCGGAACGGTGGGCAAGGCGATCGATGGAGTGGAGATCAAGATCGCCGGCGACGGAGAGATCCTGACGCGCGGACCTCACGTCATGAAGGGCTATTACAACAAGCCGGACGCGACGCGCGAAGCGATCGACCCCGACGGCTGGTTCCACACCGGCGACATCGGTGAGCTCCGCGATGGCTTTCTGGCGATTACCGATCGGAAGAAGGACATCATCGTCACCGCAGGCGGCAAGAACATCGCGCCCCAGCCGCTGGAAAACAAAGTCAAGACGAACAAGTACGTTGCGCAGGCCGTCATGCTCGGCGACAAGCGGAAGTTTCCGTCAATGTTGATCGTGCCCAACTTCGATCAGCTGGAGAGGTGGGCAAAGAACAGGAACATCATCTGGACCGATCGCGCGCAGCTGCTGCGGATGCCGACGATCCAGACGAAGATGGAGCAGGAAGTAAACAAGGAGCTCGCCGGCGCCGCGCACTTCGAGGTGCCGAAGAAGATCGGCTTGATCGAGCACGACTTCTCGATCGAGAAGGGAGAGCTCACGCCGACGCAAAAGGTCAAGCGCCGCGCAATCGACAAGAACTACAAGGCTCTCATCGACTCACTGTACGACGAGGCGGAGCGGACGGGAATCACCGACCAGCACGCGATAGTTTGACGACGTCGGGGGCTTTCTCGGCAACCCAGTAGGCGTCGTCGTGCGCGAGCACCGCCAATTCAGCAGGCGGCGGAATCACGGAGGGGCCTACCACTCGTCCTCCGGGACGAATCGCCTTGACGGCGGACGCGACGATCTTCGCCGGGAACCACGCGTCTAGCGCCACGCCGAGGAGTGATCCTGGCGCCACCGGAATTTCTGATCCGACGTGAAGAAGCCCCACAGTCTGTGATTCCTTCACCTCTGCCGGCGCGTTGAGCGCCAGCACCCGGACTTCCGCCATCTCGCTCAGCTCCTGCGCCGCGTAGGCCCAGACACCGCCGAGCGCGATCGTCGCGCCCGGCTCGGTCGCTTCGAGGTAGGCGCCGGCGCGCGTGGCAAGCCCTTCCCTTCTGTGGCTTGCGGAGGCGCGTTCCGCCTCGCATGACGGCAACGACGTGCCCGCGCTGAAATCGGCGATTCCTTCGTGAATCGCGTATTCGGCGGAGCAGGATGGGCACCCGAGGCTAGCCTCGAGGACGAACCGATGGGAGACGGTTTTGAACGACGCGACGAGCCAGGTATCCTCGTGCGCGTTGATGCAGCGGAGCAGATCGATCAGCTCGATGAACACGGTGCTCTACATCCGGACGTCGATGGGCATGGTGACTCCCGCCAATCTAGTTGTGTGAAAGCCGCAGCTCATCGATGTTCACTCTCTCCGGTTGGGTGAGTGCGAATATCACGGCTGCGACCACGTCGTCGGGGCTCAGCATCGGACGGGTCGCATGGGGCTTGCCACTGGGGTCGGTGACCGTCACCGAATTCCAGATCTCGGTGTCGGTCGATGCGGGGGAGATCAGGGACGCACGCACGCCTGTTCCGCGCAGCTCGGCGCGCAGCACTTCGTGCACCGCGCGCAACCCGAACTTCGCGGCAGAGTAGGCCGCGTTTCCCGTGAAGATGGTTCTGTCCGCGATGGAGCCGATCGTCACGATGTGTCCGCTCTTTCGTTCTTTCATGGCCAACAGGAATGCCCGGGCGAACAGAAAGGGTCCGACGAGGTTGGTGTTGATGGTATCGACAAAGAACTCCGTCTTCGTCTCCTCGACGATCGAGACGCCGAAGATTCCGGCGTTGTTGACGAGGATGTCGGGGGCGCCGCTAAGTTCCGTCTCGATTCGCTTCGCTGCGTTCTCCACACTCTTTGGGTCGGACACGTCGCACGCGAGGGGGATCGATCCCTTCAAGCGCTTCGCGGCTTCCTTGAGCTTGGCTTCGTTGCGCGCGATCAGGACGACCCGCACACCGTTGTCAGCGAGAGCCGATGCGATTCCCGCGCCGATTCCGCGGGAAGCGCCCGTTACGACTGCGGTGCGACCGCTAAGCGAAGTGGTCAATCAGATCCATTGTGCGCGAGGCGGAGGAACTCGTCGCGCGTCTTGGGATCTTCGCGGAACGCTCCCCTCAACGACGAAGTGATCGTCTTGGAGTTCTGTTTCTGCACCCCCCGCATCATCATGCAGAGGTGATAGGCCTCGATCACGACGCCGACCCCGGTGGGGTTCAACACACGACACAGGCCTTCAGCTATCTGCTCCGTCAACCGCTCCTGCACCTGGAGACGCCGGGCGTACACGTCGACAATGCGCGGAATCTTGGAGAGCCCGACGATCTTCCCGTTCGGGATGTACGCCACGTGAGCCTTGCCGAAGAATGGCAGCATGTGGTGCTCGCACAGCGAGTAGAGCTCGATGTCGCGCACCATGATCATGTTGTCGTGTTTTTCCTTGAAGATGCCCTTGCCGACGACGTCCTCTGCGCTCGAGGCGTAGCCCTGGGTCAGAAACTTCATCGAGTTGGCAACGCGCGACGGGGTCTTGATCAGGCCTTCGCGCTTCGGATCCTCGCCGATCAGCTCCAGCTCGCGCCGGATCAGCTCCTCGAACTCCTTATTTTCCGGTGTATTCGACATAGTTGTTTTCGGTCTCCCACAGCACGAGCTTGGCAAGCTTACCAGGCGTGACCTGAGGGGCCAGTATTTTCCAGAACGCGATGATGATGTTCTCGGAAGTCGGGATGACGTCCTTCATGAAGGGAACGTCGAGGTTGAAGTTCTTGTGGTCCACGATGTCGACGATCTCGCGCTCGACCACCTTCTTGAGCTGCGAGAGATCGCACACATAGCCGGTCTTTGGATCGATGTCTCCGTCCACCGAAACATCGAGCGTATAGTTGTGCCCGTGCCAGTTGGGGTTGTTGCATTTCCCGAACAGCCGGGCGTTCTCCGCCTCGGAAAGCTGCGGATTGTGGACGCGGTGGGCGGCGTTGAACCGGACTCGGCGGGTGACTGTTACGCGCGACATGTTTAGGGTAAGATACCGCACATAAAGAAGCCCCGCCGCAGGTAGAGCGGCGGAGCTTCAGTTAAAATGGGACGGAGAGGTTTTTTGAAGCCCGGTCGAATTTTTGAGGCCCTCACCACGCCTACCGTCTTCCCCGCACTGGGGCATGACGTCAGCAAAGTTTATTGGACCCACTCGAAGGACTTGTTGGCTCAAAAAGTGAGTTCTCCGCCCCAACGATGATGCAAAAGAATTCTGTTGGTGCAGTCGCATAAAAGACTATTTGAACTTACCGGTCGTCACATTCAAGGTCAACGATACTTCCCATGGATTTAGGCATAATCGCAGCGATCGTAATGCTCATCATATGGGCATTCGTCACGTTCACTACTACGGCTCCCGGATGGATCCATCTCCTGCTCACAATGGGGATGTTTCTGCTCATCTATCGCATTGTCGTTCGAGGAACTCGCGGCGTGGACCGCGGCCGTAAGGATTGATGCGCAACCGCGGGTCGTACTCCTACGGGAGCGAAGGACCCGCTACCGCCGTCGCCGAACAGCCCCAACCCCTTTCGGCGGATAAGAAGAAACCCGTTCTCGTAACGGGTGCGGCCGGACTCGTCGGCATCCATACGTGCCGAGAGTTGTCGAAAAATGGCTGGCAGATAAGAGCGCTCATCAGGGATCCGGCCCGGGCGGCGATGGCACTAGGCCAGCTGCCAGTGGAGTTTCGCGTCGGAGATGTTCGCGATGCGACGACACTGCGCAATTCGCTCAACGGCTGCGGCGCAGTGGTGCACCTCGCCGCGATCGCGATCGAGAAAAAGGGCGAGAGCTACGCCGACTCAAACACGGCGGCGACCGAGCGTCTGATCTCCGCCGCAAGAGCGGAGAGCGTCCACAGATTGATCTTCATGTCGCAGAATGGCGCGGACAGCCGCTCGCCATATCCGTTTCTACACAGCAAGGGAGTCGCGCAGAATTCCGTCAAGACGAGCGGACTCGGCTGGACCATCCTTCGACCATCCGTGATTTTCGGGCCGGAGGATCAGTTCGTGAACGTGCTCGGCCGCTTGATCCGGCTTACGCCCAGGATTTTTCCTCTCCCCGGCGGAGGCACGGCGCGTTTCCAGCCGATTGCGGTTGACGACGTCGCGCGAGTGATCCGTATGTCGCTCGAGAAAAAAGAAACGGTCAATCAGACGTACGAGCTGGGCGGCGCGATTCCACTGACCTTGCGGCAGATGACGGAGCGCATTCTCACGGCGATGGGCACGAACAGGACGCTCGTACCCGTGCCCGTGAAGCTGCTGAGGCCGCTCGTCGCACTCGCCCAACGGCTCTTGCCGAATCCGCCGGTGACGTCGAGCCTGCTGGATCTCCTTGCGCTGGACAATACAGTGGCGAACAATGCGCTCACTGAATATTTCAAGGTTGTGCCGATTCCCTTCGCGGCCGACGAGCTTCAGTATCTCAGGCGCATTACGGCGAGGAACGCGCTCAGGTCGTTGTTCGAGCGTCCGTAGTTGATCCCCGTCATCGCCGTTTCCAACCTCGGCAAGCGCTATGGCCGCACCGTGGCGGTGGACGACGTCTCGCTCGAAGTCTTCGAGGGTGAGATCTTCGGATTGATAGGTCCGAACGGCGCCGGAAAGACCACCACGATGGAGTGTGTTCAGGGCAACCGTGTCCCGGACAAGGGAAAAATCTCGGTGCTCGGCCTCGATCCGCAGCGTGATGCCAACGAGCTCCGGCAGCGGATTGGAGTGCAGCACCAGGAAGCTCACCTTCAGAAGCGGATCAAGGTCTGGGAGGCGGTTGACCTCTGGCGGTCGCTATACCCGAAGGTCGTGGACACCGATGCACTCCTTGCCCGACTCGGGCTCGAAGCCAAGCGCAACGCGTGGTTCATGACGCTCTCGGGCGGCCAGAAGCAGCGACTCTTCATCGCGCTGGCGCTCATTCACGAGCCAGAGGTGGTTTTCCTCGACGAGCTCACAACCGGGCTCGACCCGCAGGCGCGCCGAGCAATCTGGGGGCTGGTGACGGGAATCAGAGACCGAGGGACGACGGTGTTCCTCACGACTCACCTGATGGAGGAGGCCGAGCGCCTCTGCGACCGGGTAGCCATCATCGAGCACGGACGCCTCGTCGAGGTAGGCACGCCCGAAGAGCTGGTACGGAAGCACTCTCCCGAGCGGACAGTCGTGTTCACGAGCGACGATGCAAACGTCGGTGAGCGAATGCAGGGGTTGGGCACGGTGGAACGCGCCGAGGGAAACGGAGCGACGTATACGATTCGCGGGACGGGCGACGACTTCGTGACCGAAGTGATCAACATCATCGCGAGAGAGGGTATTCGCGTCCGCGGCTTCCGCACCGAAATCCCAACGCTCGAGGACGTGTTTCTGAAGCTCACCGGCCACGCGATCAGGGACTGACGATGCGACCCCGGTTTCTGCGTGGCTTCTGGAAGCTTACCTGGGTCGAGACGAAGGTGTTCACTCGCGAGCCGATGGGGTTCGTCGCGACGCTCGTGATGCCGTTGGTGGTGTTCATCGTGTTGGGGCGCGCACTCGGCATCGGTAAGCGCGTGCCTGCCTCGGGACTCGACATTCCGTTCAATCCAGCCATCCTCGCGGCAGTGTTGATCGCAATCAGCGCCGTTCAATCTCTCGTATCGATCATCTCGATCTACAGAGAGGGGGGAATTCTCAAGCGGCTGCGCGCCACACCGCTATCACCGGTGACGATCCTCGGAGCTCACGTCGTGGTGAAGCTGTTGTTCACGGTGATCAGCCTCACCCTGCTCCTGCTCGCCGGCCGGCGGCTTTTTCCGGGCGTGATGCAGGTGAACGTGTTCAGCTTCACCGCGGCTGTGCTCCTCAGCACCCTCAGCATCCTGTCGCTCGGCTTCGTAATCGCCAGCGTGGTGCCGACCGCACGATTCGCGCAGCCGATAAGCGGGGCGGTGGTCTACCCGATGCTGGCTTTGTCGGGGTTGTTCTTTCCCGTGGACCGGCTGCCTCGCGCGTTCGAGGCGGTCGCGTACCTGCTTCCGACCACACACG
>Ga0193699_10000120_pt1 | contig 36463 bp, 66 predicted proteins | sample L3c2metaG_FD_160095 | JGI IMG/M metagenome (GOLD analysis project Ga0193699, IMG submission 160095) | Soil microbial communities from a riparian zone of the East river system, Colorado, United States - L3c2 | ecosystem: Environmental > Terrestrial > Soil > Riparian zone | place: USA: East...
AACCAAAAAATTCACCTGAGAATGGTATGAACCCTTATACATCGCAACAAGAAGACGGTTCGATGGATGATACGGTTTATAAAGCGGTAGCTAGGGCTATGGAAATGCAGAAAATGCAGGAACAAAAAGCCAAAGATCAAGAAAAGATGCAGCATGTATATAAAGCTCATGAGGATTTGAAAGACACTCTTGAAAAAGCATCAGATAAATATGAGGACTTTGACGATGTTGTTATGTCAAAAGATGCTCCTTATACAGATGCTATGCACAATGCAGCTTTGATGGTTCAAAATCCCGATGACACTCTATACCACCTTGGCAAAGATAAAGAAAAACTGAAGCGATTATCTGAACTCCACCCACTAGATCAAATGAAAGAAGTTATCAAGTTGTCTCAAGCGTTGTCTATAGGGGATAACGGCAAACAAAGCAATTCAAGCAATGCCAAACCTCTAGGACAAGTTAAAAACAATCCGGTAACTCCTAACAATGTTAACGAAGGAACATCTGTTGGCGAACTACGCAAACGGATGCGGGATGGCGGTAAGAGATGGGGTTAATCATTTCTTGCTAAAACATAAAATTATTGGAGTTTTTTACAATGGCTAATCAATTTATTACTACGCAGTTAGTATCAAACACGGCATTGGCGATGTTCGCTAACAATGCTCCGTTTGTTATGACTGCTTCGCGCATCTACCAAGATGATTTCACCTCTTCTGGTTACAAAATAGGTGATACATTGCAGGTTCGTAGACAGAATAACTTTATTGTCGGTGATGGTGCTACAGCTACCCCGCAAGACATTATCGAAACTGTTGAGAACGTTACTGTTGCGCATCAATATCACGCTTTGATCGTTTATTCATTCAACCAGCAATTCAAAATATTATTTCCCAAATGGAACGTGATATTAGTGCATCTGCTGAACAAGAGCTTTATTTCTTCACTGGCACAGCAGGAACTCCTATTAACAGCTATACAACTGTTGATTTGGCTGGCGCTAAGCTGATGGAACAATCTGTTAATATAAGCTCTGATGCTTACGTTGCCATGACTGTTCGCGATGGTTCTAGCTTAAAAGGCGCTCTATTGAACCAATTCACGCCATTGCTTAACGAAGAAATCGTTCGCCAATCAGCTATTGGTCACTTGTCCTACTTTGACGTGTTCCAATCCCAAAACCTTGTACGACATATCGCGGGTGCTGGTCCAACCTTACATCCTGGTGATGCTCTGTTAGTCAATAATGCCGTGGGTTCTGGTAACATCATCGTTATGGATGGCGCAACGGCTTCTGTTGTTGGTTACTTCTTACCTGGTGATTTGATCTCTATTGCTGGAGTTCAAAGCGTTAACCCAATCTCAAGAGCGGGCACAGGTCAAGATATGCAGTTTGTTGTTACTGCTCCTGCTAACTCTGACGTCGGTGGTAACATCGTTGTTCAAGTCGCTCCAAGTATTATCAGCTCAACATCTTCACCTTTACAAAACGTTTCTAACCCTATTCCTAACAACGCAGTTGTGACCATGATCCCAAGCTATAACGTGAACGTTGCTTATCCTTCGAGAGCATTGGATATTGTGTGCCCACCATTGTACAAGTTGCAAGTTCCTTACGCTTCTGTTGCGATTGACCCAGAAACTGGTTTGTCACTAGCTGTGACTCAAACCGGCGATATCTTGGGATATCAAAACTTTATGCGTTTAGATATATTGTGCGGCTTTAAATGGCATCCACAATATGCAACTAAACTTTTATCTTAATAATTGAGGGCTTCTAATGCTGACATGCATATATCATCCAACCGACAACATGAGAGTTGTTGAAGATGTCGAAAGGGATAGATTAGTTGCATCAGGAGCCTGGTTTGATACACCAACCGAAGCTAAACAAATGAGGGCTGAATATGAGAGACGGATACGAGAAGGTGAAACCCCGAGAAAGCGTACGCGCCAACGAAAGGCAGAAGATGTTTGAAAATCATCATGGTAGCAATAATGCTTTTGTAAGAGAACATGAAGCTATGACGGCTACAATGGGTGGTAAAGCTCCTAATCTGGAAGGTAGATTGATGAATTTCAATGCTGAGATGATGAATACTGGAGAGCATGCTCAAGAGTTTGGTCGAAACCTTACTGCTGGGCTTGATAAGAAAGCTTTCCCAGTTAAATAGTTGGTTATTGCGTAAGGGGATGTCATGCCTCAGATCACACGGACGACAAACGATGCTATTATTGGCGCATTGTACCTGATTGGAGAGCTTGGAGTCGGTGAAACACCCGACAATTTCATGCTCTCAACAGGACTTGAAATCATCAATGAAATATTGGATGGTTTTGCAGCCGATAGTATTTACGTTCCATTTCTGACAACCATCAATTTTGTGATGACGGTTGGAAAGGATAAGTATAGCGTGTCGGATATCGTCCCCGCTGATATTAACGCAGATAGAATAGTTGATCTTTCATTTGCTAATTATACTGTTCAACCACAGGCATCAGAGCCTATTGTTTATCCTATGAGGATTATCAATAAGGCTACCTACTATAATGTGGTTCGTTTACAGAACTTGTTAGCTAGACCTGGTTTTATATTTTTAGATAAGCAGGCTACAGAGAGCTTCCTAACAGTATATCCAGCTCCAGATCAGCCTTATCCTTGCAGCGTTCAATGTAAGGTTATGATTAATTCCCTTACCGCAAACCAAGATTTAACAGATTTACCACCCTTTTATTATGGATTTTTCAAATATGCAATAGGTCGTGAATTTCGGTCTTATTATCCTTCTGCTAATTGGAATGAGACAGCCGAAGAGAAGTATCAGGACTATATAAGCACATTGAAGAACGCTAATGAAACTGATGTAACAATCAGACCATCGGTTACTATGACGGCTCCCGAACCGTTCTACTGGCCAAACATATTGGATTACTAAGGAATATAATGTGGCTGTTGCTGATTACGACATTGTTGGCTCTTATAATAATCAGCGCTATACCCCTATAGATGCTGAAAGAACTATTAATATGTTCGAATATCTCGATGGTAGAGATAAGAAGCCCAAGACACTTATTCCAACCTCTGGATTAATCAACCAACATAAAGTATTTTTCAATTCATTTCTTGGTTTGCCTGCGTCAGGAGCATTCAGAGCTGAATTTACATTCAAAGATAGCACTTACTGTGTAATAGGAACTGGAGTTTACAAACTAACTGGACCAACTCTTGTGGTTAGTTTTTTGGGTGATATAGGCGGTACTGGCGTTGGTTTTGTAGGTGTATCAGGTTATATTCGTGGATGGGACAAAGGGATGGATATATGACACTTTGGCATCGACTTTTGTTCAAATTACTGATCCTAACTTTCCTACTCGTCCTCTTGATGTTACTTACCTAGACGGATTTTTTGTCGTAGTTAATGGTTTAACCAACAATTTTCAGCTATCTGAGTTCAACCAAGGTTTGATCTGGGGTCCTGGATCAGATGTTGTAGCATGGGCTAATGGATCTGCTAATTTAACTATCACAGGTATTCACACGGAATATCCTGTTAATACACGAGTTACTTTCAATACTCCAGGTGTTGTTCCAACTCCTTTGGTAGCTGGAACAACTTACTTTGTTGTGTCAGTCGTTATTGGCGTTAATACTGTTATTCAAGTTTCTGCTACGCTTGGCGGAACAGCTATTGTGATAACCCAAGCTGGAGCTGGTACAACCACCATGAGCAATAATGGTGAATTACAACTAGGATCTATGACTAGTCACCCTGGAACGGTGGTAGGATGCAGGACGTTACATAGACGATTATTTTTGTTTAGTCAAAATTACATTGAAGTGTGGGAGAATGCTGGATTAGGGTCAACTCTACCCTTTAGGCGCACTAATTCATTGCTTATTGAGTATGGAACTCCATCAGTTGCTAGCATTCGTGTCGGATTTGATATGATGTTTTTCCTTTCTCAAGACAAGGACGGTCAAGGTTCTGTGATGATGATCATGGGTGCTCAAGCTATTCCTGTGAGCATTAGATCATTAGATTTTGAATTATCACAGTTTGCATCTAATGACGCTGTAAGTGATGCAACTGGCATATTAATTAAAGAGAATGGATTAATATTCTATCGATTGAATTTTACCAAAGCGAATAGAACCTTTGTGTATAATGTGAACATGTCTGACCCAGAGAAAGAATCTGAAAGAAGATGGCATGAAGAACAAAACATTCATGGTTCACGTCATCCAGCTCAAACTCATGCTTATATTAATGGAAATAATTACTACGGTGATTATTTAAACCCCATTTTGTACAAGGTTGATTCTAATGAAACAACCAATGCAGGGGAGGCAATTCCTAGGATTAGAATAGGAAAAGGAGTCGTTCCTGATGGTTACAATCGCATAAGAGTAGACAGATTTCAGCTTGATCTACTTCAAGGTCAAGCATTAACTACATCGGTTGTAATACCGTTTGTAGCTACTGACGTGAACATAGGATTTAATTATATAGAAATACCTGACACAAGCGAATTTGTATTAGGTTCCACAGCTATATTCTCAACATTGAATACCTTACCATCTCCTTTGATTGCTGGAACTGTTTATTATATAATCATTATATCTCCAACAAAAATACAATTAGCTGATACTTATACACACGCTGCTCAAGGGGTATTTATAAACTTGACTACCACTGGAACAGCGCCTAATTCGGTTAATATAATAACTCCAGTTCCTTATAGCCCTACCGTATTTGTGTCCATATCAAAAGATGGTGGTCAAACTTATGGTAATAAACTTCTAGCTCCAATGGGAAAGATAGGAGAAAGATCATTTAGGACAGTATTGAGAAAGTTAGGCACAATACCAAGAGGTCAGGCATTCGTGCCTAAAATAGAATTTTACAACCAAGTTCCATTCGTTCTAATGGGTGGAGCTTGGTATGCAGAAATAATGCCGGAGTAAATATGGCTACAGACTTTGATATTTTTCCAGTATATGACCCATTAACACTTGATGGTGATTACATGAGTGATAGCTGGATATTATCTATGTCTACGTTCATTCAGACATTGCAGGATTATTTGAGTCAATATGGTGACTTTATTCCAAGGCTAACAACTGACCAGAGAAATGAAATAAATACTCCACAGGAAGGTCAATTGATATACAATACAAATATTATTAGTACTCCTACGCGTACAGGTGGCTTGCAAGTTTGGCAAGTTAAAGCAGATGTCGGTGCTTGGCGAACTATTACGACCACACCATAAAGAGGATATGAAGATGGCTTTTGATTTTAGTAAATTCATGAGTGGTGGTGGAGCAGGCGGTCTAGGTAGTATTTTTGGCGGTCTTTTTGGTAAAGATCCATATAAAAATGCTGGAAAGGAATATGAAAGAGGCGCTGATCGAGCAGCCAGTTATCAAAATCCTTTTTATCAAGCGGGTACTGGAGCAATGGGAGACTTTCAAAATTACCTAAAAGGTATGAAAGATCCATCTGAGTTCCTAAATAATCTGATGAAAAACTACAAAGAATCGGATTACACAAAAAATCTTCAAAATGAATCTGAGAGATCAGGTATCAATGCTGCCAGTGCATCAGGATTAATGGGAAGTACCCCATTCCTTAAGCAACAACAAAAGAATGCTGGAGAAATAGCGTCAGGAGGAATGAATGATTGGCTTAAGCAAGCATTAGGCATTAACTCAGAGTATGGTGGTGGATTAGAAAAACTTATGGGCATGGGTCAGCAATCTGGAAATAAACTAAGTGATATATTTAGTCAACTTGGTGAAAACAAGGCTGGAATGTCATATGGATCTGATATGAATAAGAACAAACAGATGCAAGACTTTTTCAGTGGATTGATGAGCTTGTTTGGATCGTTTGCAGGAATGGGAGGTTAATATGGCAATCCCATTACCTAATTATGAATCTCTAGGAGAGATGATACAAAATAGCTTGGCTAAACACCAAGAAGGTAGGTTGCGTGAAGAGCAGATTAAGAATGCTTTGATCAAAAATAGATATGCTGAACCAGAAGCTAAAGCTGCTTTAGAAAAATCTCAATTGGCTAATAAATTATATGAGACATCTACTAACGCAGATATTGCCAGCAAAACAGCTAATGCTAATAGAATGAATTTTAACTTACAGAATCCTTTATATGGTCAGCCAGGAATGGCAGGTCAAATAGGAGCTGCTGAGTTATTACGTCAAAATCCAAGCTTGGCTAAAGACCCAAACGCATTGAAGATGTTGGAAAGATCCATGCAAGCTGGATTAGGTGGAAGAGAATCTCAGAGTGCATTGCAGACCAAACAAGCTGCTGGATATGACTTCAATAGCTTACCTGTGAGCACAAAAGAATATGTGTTAGCTCAAGCAGCAGGCATGGGAATCTACCCTGATGACGCTAGGAAAATGCTTACTTCGGGTAAGTCTTTGTCTGATATAGCCTTGGAAAAAGGATTTGATCCTAATGAATTACCAGAGCCAATTTATCCTTTGACTAAAGCCGGTCAAACCCAGTTGAAACAACGTAAAGCTGCTATATCAGAATTAAATAAACTTGGGACAACAATATCAAGCTGGGCTGGTCCTTACAGTCAACAGATAGCCGGGTACTCTCCTTTACAGGTTAAAGATGCTTTGACTGGTAAAAACAAAGATCAGCAAGCTAAGTTTTTAGCAGCTAGAATGTTAGCTCCTGAACAAGCAGCAATAAGAATTAAGGCTATGGGTGGAAACGTAGGTATTGAAGCTATTCGAGAAATGACTGATAAATCTATGATGAACGGTCATGCATTGCAAGCTTTAGTTAAGCCAGATGTTTTTATCAAAGCGAATGAACTTGTTGAAGAAGCAATTAAAGATGCGGTTAACGCAGCTAATAAAGAAGCTACAAAATCCATTGGAAGCGCTAAGAAAACAGGTGGTAATTTGATAGCTGAAGCTGCTTCTGTCACTCCTTCACCTAAAGAAGACTTGGTTCAGCCAAGATTTCCTAAAAATGCAAAAGTAATGACTTACAATTCCAAAACAGGGAGATTGGAATAATGGCTAAATTAGTCAATTTGCCAAATGGAAGTCAGGGTAGTTTCCCAGATGATATGGATTGGGAACAGATAGAAGCTGTCGTTCAAAAACAGTTTCCTATGGAAAAATCTATTCCTAAACAAAGAAAAGATGAAAATTTATTACAAAAAGCAGGTTCATTTGCTAGGAAAAATATAAATGAACCTTTAGAAAATTTATTAAATTTACCTGAGAATTCTCAACAAGCTTTAAATATTGGAGCTGGAGCAGCGCAAGGAATAGCAAATACTGGAGCAGCAGTCAGGAATTTAACTGCTAAAGCTGCTAATTTATTGCCTGGTGTTAATATTCCAATGGTTAAATCTGTTGACATTGCTCCTAACAATGTAAACTCGTTAATTGGTCAGTTTGGTGGATCAATGCTTAGTGGTGGAGCTGTTGCAAAAGGTGCAGAGCGTGCAATGGAGATTCCTAAGCATATTCAAAGCATCCCCACTATTGCCAATGCTATAAATAAGATTAAGGGAAGCTTAGGAAAATCTTCAAATTCCATTAATAAGATAATGAAGTTCACCAAAGATATTGGAAAGAACGCTATTGCCGGTGCTGCTGTTAATCCTGAAGATCAAGGGTTAGGGGCATTATTTGGTGGTGGTGGTGCTGCTGCTGGTAAAGCTATTGGTGCTTCTGCTCCTGCTATTGGTAAGAAATTAGGTATTGGAGAGAAGCCAGGACGTGAGACACTTGAGCATCTTCAATATAATGATGTTGGTCCATCCGTTGAAGCAGCTAAGAGACTTCAAACACCATTGAGACCTTCTGAAGCATCTAAAAATCCTTATATTGGCGGTCAAGAAGGTAGATATACGCGCACCAGTGAAGCTGCTTATGAGAACGTAAATCAAGGCATGGAGCGTCAAAAGTCAGAGAAGAAGGCCATTAACAAGCTTTTAACCACTATTTATGATAAATCAACCGCTTCCAAAAATAAGATAAGCAATCTTTATCAACAAGCTTATAAGTGGAACCTTAAACCTAAAGTTATTGATAAACTCAAGTCCGATCCATTGATTGCTGAAGCATTTGATACTGTAGCCACTGATAAAGCTTGGCTAAGAAAAATGAAGGGTGCTCCAGAAAACAATTATGCTTATTTGGATAAAGTCAGAAAAGCTATGGGAGACCAAGAAAATAAATTGATGAGAGCTGGTGAAAAATCTAAGGCTGCTGAATATACAGACGCTAGAAATTCATTAGTTAAGATCATGGATAAATCAGCTCCTGTTTATGCTAAAGCAAGAGCTGAAGCTCAAAGAAGTATTGTTAGGTCTACCATTGAGAAGAAGCTCAAGAAAGAAGAGATTCGTGGTTCTGAGTTCTTCAAAAAGATTATTGAAAATGACCAAGAATATAACAAAACATTATCCTCATTGAAGAATGTTCCAGAAGCTCAATCTCAATTGAGAGACATGAAAGATGCTTGGCATAGCCTGATTAACGTTGAGAAACCTTCAACATCCTCTTATCAATCAGAGAAAGGATTGAATCAAGCTAGAGGATCATTACAGAAGATAATGGAAGTTTATAATTCCATGTTTGGCAAGAAAAAGAATATTGAATCAGTAAAATTTGTCAGAAACATGGATCAATGGACAAAAGAATTACAGCAAGCTAGGGCTTCCGGAAGCAAAACTAGAACAGAATCTGTACTGTCTGATATACTAGGAAAAGCATTTTCCAGTGGATTAAACGTCACTAAAGAAGGTTTAAAAGAATGACAATTTCATACGTACTAGCTCCAATACCCAAATGGTACTTCCCCGACAATTCGGGTAAACCCTTAGGTAATGGATATATGGAAGTGAAAAGCAGCTTGAATCCTTCTTTGGATAAAAAGGTATTTCAAGACCCTTCCGATGCAAACCCTTATCCAGAACCTGTTCGTTTTGCATTAAATGGAACAGCTGGACCATTCTATTGGAGAATAGATAGCACTCAACCTGATGATTTATACTTTTTGAATATATTCGATTTCGAAGGAAATCCAGTATTTAATATTCAAAATTATCCTATTGCGGGCGGTGGAGGTGGTGGAGGTGGTGGAACTACCGTACTTCCTATTAAAAATATTATAGTGAATAATTCATTCATTAATAATATTGGATCAACATTAACATCTCCAATAGCTGATAATTTATTTTTATCACCTAGCGCTCATAGCAATCTTGAATTTCCTGATATGGCATATTTCCATACGGGAACATTGGGAGCTGTTGACGTAATAACTTTTAATCAGTTTAATCCGCCAGGTACTAATCCTTTCTCTTCTGATTATGTTACAGCATTTTATGTGAACTATACTTGTTCAAATAATCCTTCTGGAGAAACAAGCAAAGGTTATAGAATACCTTTGTGTCCATTTGTCAATACGATGTCTGGGAAAACCTTTTCGGTTAAGCTTATAGCTAGATGCTTAGCTGGTGCTAACGTTATAAATGTTAGAGCTTTGCAATATTTTGGTAGTGGAGGAACTCCATCACCATCAGTAAGGACATTAGATGTCCCTTTTAGTCTTACTAACGTTTGGACTGAATACTCTTTATTTGTTACGCTTCCATCAATAGGTGGTAAAACTCTTGGTGATTCTCAAGATGATGGAACATATTTAGAAATTTCATTGCCTCTTAATCAATCCACTCAAATTGATATTGGAAAGATTTCTTGTTATCAAGGTACTATTGTTCCAAGTACAGACTTTGAAACTATTCAAGAAATAGAAGCTGAAGCAGAAACGCCAAGAACAGGTGATATTAAAATATCAGCTAATGCATTTTCTAATACTGGAAGATCGGCTGGTTGGATTCCTTTAAATGATGGAACGATTGGAAATTCTTTATCTGGATCAACTACACGAGCAAAACCAGATGCATGGCTTCTATATCAATTGCTATTCGATAATACCTTGGCCGCTGATTGTCCTTTATTTAGTAGTGTTGGAGTTCCGATTGCTAAAAGTGGTACTGCATTATCTAATTGGAACGCTAGTAATAGATTGAAATTACCTTCTACCTTAGGAAGAGTATTAGCTGATAGAGGAACTGGATCAAATGCATTAGGTCATGCTTTTGGTTCTGATACAGCAACTTTATCAGCAGCAAATTTACCTCCTCATCCTCATACAGTGACGTTTACAGCAGGACAAAACGTAGGGGCATCACCAGTAAATTTTGCTAGAGGAAACGTAGCTGGAGCTGGAAGTAATACAGTAAATAGCGGAAATGGACCAGGAACAAGTACACCGTTTAGCATTGCTCAGCCATCGGTTTATTACAATATGATTATTAAGCTTTAGGAGTTTATATGGCACAACAATTATTTTTAGCTCCACCACTAGATCCTAATTTATATACTGGGCCTACTAGACTTATGTCAGGACCTGTAAGATCAGGTAATGTAGTGTTAGATACATTTTATGGTGCGGGAAACCATGTTGAGTTTGCTTCATGGTTATGGGTAGGAACAACAGGAAACATTTCATATGTGAAATGGGATGGTACTACTCAGGTATTGAATGCTGCTCAAGCTGGAAGATGGCATAACATCTACTCTATCAAAATTAATACTTCTGGAACATCAGCCACAGGATTAGTTTGGGGTAGTTAACTTTTATTAATTTCATATAAGGAATATTGAAATGACAGTACAAAATTCACAATATAATCTTTTCCAACAACTTACATCTGCTAGAGTGGTAAGCACATCAGATCTTGCAGGAACATATTTAAATGGTCCTTTGAACAATGGTGTTGGCGCTACTTTAACTCCTTCTTCTCCTGCTGCATTAGTTATTGATAGTGTAACATTAGAATTAAATGATCGAGTTCTTTTAGTTGGTCAAACCAATGATAATGAAAATGGAATTTATGTGGTTACCAATGCTGGATGGGTTTTAACACGTTCTGCCGATTTCCAAAACATTGAACAAATGAAAGCGGGTCAGTTCTTAAGTGTTAATACTGGTACAACTAATGCTGGCGCAATGTATGTTCTTGTTGAGCCTTTACCTGCTCATTTAGGCATAGATGATCTTAATTTCAGCCCAACATCTGTCCCTTCGGGAAGCACATTTTTAGTTGCTTCTAATAATTTATCAGATGTTTCAAGTAAGTTAACTTCTTTAACTAACTTAGGAATTAAAAGAGGCACAACAGCGGCTTATGCTGGTGGTGGAACATCTAATGCATTTACAGCAACTGGATTAGCTGCAACTGATATTGTTGTTGCAACAATACTTGCATCAACAAATTCTGTTTCTATTACTAAAGCTGTTCCTACTGCTAATACATTGACTGTAACTTTTAGTGCTGACCCAGGTGCAGCAACTACAGTTCAATGGCATGCAATAGCTACAGTCTAATAATTGATAAGGAGCTTCACACATGACAACTACGTCATATAATATTTATCAACAAATTACTTCTGTTAGATTGTCTTCTACGGCCAATCTTTCGGGTAATTATTTCAATGGTGCTTTAAATAATGGTGTAGGTGCTACATTAACAGCTTTAAGTGTTGGAGCTCTTTCAGTTGATGGTATTTTAGTTGAAGTTGGAGATAGACTCTTACTAAAAGATCAAACATCAAGCAATCAAAACGGTCTTTACGTGGTTCAAAGCTCAGGATCTTCAAGTGGACTATGGATGATAGAAAGAGCACCTGATTTCCAATCATTAGAGCAATTAAAAGTTGGTCAGTATTTTAGTGTGGGTGCTGGCGCTACATTAGCAGGATCTATGTTTGTTCTTGTCGAGCCATTGCCTACCACGATAGGATTGGGAACGTTTAATTTCGTAGATGTTGCTGATGTTGACACTCCTTCTGGTCCTTTTCTTTTGAAATCTGCTAATTTTACAGATGTTGCAAATCCTGAAACTGCATTTAAGAATTTAGGAACAGGCACAGGATTAAGCATCACCATTACTGATAGTGATTTTTCAGGAGGTGTATATCAAATTCCAGTTCCATTTCCTGTTCAAGTGGTATGCGACAATCTTTCTGTAGGCGGACAACAAATACGATTGCCCGTAGCTAATATAGACATTGCATTATCTGATGGAACGTTGATAGACAACTTAGAAGGTTTTGATCAATCAAGATACTTATGTAATGATAAATCAACTTCTGCTGGTGCATATACGATTCTTCCAGAATTATATTTATTAAATTCTTTAAGCGGTCGCGTTGATCTAATAAGCAATGATTCTTCAGTGACCATTACGCCTAATACTTCTAACAATACAATTGATTTATCTGTAGCGGTAGCCGGAGGGGTAACTCCTTCTCAGATGATTTTTGTTGATGCTATTAACGGTAATGATTCTAATACTGGTTCTATTAGTTCACCATTACAAAGTTATGAAGCAGCCAGATTGTTGGCTGTTAGTCGTAATCCACAATATGGAACTGGTCAAACTATTGTCGCTATGACAGCATTATCAATTACCGGAGATATGACCATAAGTCCTTATGTTAGCGTAGTAGGATTTGGTAAATATTGTAGTATAATTGGAGTTACTGGAGATATTGTACTTGACGCATCATGGGGAACAACTGCATTTCCTGAAACAAACATTAGTAACATTGCTTTTGTCGCTAATAGTATAAATTTTGTATATCCATCATTTCAAACTTTTTCAATTATAAGATTTGAAAATTGTTCTTTACAGCTTTTAAATGTTGGACCAACAGCAACGATTACAGGTTCAGACAATAGTGGAACAACAGAGTGTGAAACTGTTATATTCTTAAATTGTACTTTAGATCTAGTAATAGGAGAGCTAGAGCCACAATTTATATCAAATAATATTAATATGTTTTTATTTAATAGCAGTGTGTCAAATGCAATTGTATCTTCCGTAACTTCTTCTACTGTTGGAGCTATTTTGTTAGTTCAAGATGCAATAGCTAACGTGGGAAACATTACGTTGACCGCTACATCTACGGGAACACTGGCAACTCAAATATCTGGTTGTAATACGCAAAGTTCAGCTTTGACGATCAATGGCACATCTAACACTGTAACCATTGATGCAGATTCATATAAATTCAATGGATTCATCTTCAGCGGTGGCGCAAACTTCTCGAATATTAACGGAGGTATACCTTTAATAATTTACATTGATCAATTGAATGGTAATGACAATAATAGCGGTACTATAAATTATCCAATGAAAAACTATGAGCAAGCAAGACTTGCTGCAATAGCTCGATTAGGATCAGATTTGCAAACGCAAGGATGCTTAATTGTTGTAGTAGGAACTCACAATATCACGGGTGATATGACTCTTACTCCAGGTATTTCCATAGATTCTCAATCTAGCCCGTATAAATCAGGATTTATAGTTACAGGAAATGTGATTCTTGATTCTAGTTGGGGAACAACATTCTCTCTTGTACAAGTAAGAAATATTTATATTTTCTTAAGTGGAGGAGGAATTTATAGTTTTGTTTTTCCAGCTATGGACGCAACAGGAAATAGTTTCTTGAAGTTTGCAAATTGCGAATTTAATACCCTTACGACTATGATTATTACAGGAGCAGGGTCATCCAATGGTATAGAAGAAGTAACATTTGAAAACTGTACAAATGACTTACAAAACTATTCTCCTGGATTTACAGCAGAAAATGTTAACTTATATCTCATAAATAACGATTTAAGCGCAAGTAATATAAGCATGACGGTTTCTACTGCGCTTGGTTTTAATTATGTATTAGCTATTAATAATGCTAGATTTTATACAGGTAATATTAGCGTAATAACAAACAATACAAGTACTTTGACTACTTATATCACTGCATCAAATACCGCAGGTAAAACTCTATCAGTAACAGGAACTAATAACACAATAAATATTGATGCAAGCTCGTATCAGTTTGCAAGTCTCGTATTTAGCGGTGGCGCTAGTTACTCTAATATCAAAGGTTCATCTCCTCAAGTTATTTATATTAGCCAACTTACAGGAAACGATAGTAATAGCGGTACTATTAATTATCCTTTGCAAAACTACGAAGCGGCTAGACTTTTAGCCTTAGCGCGTGGAGCATCAGACGTTTTTGAATTTACTATTATTGTCGTCGGAAACCAAAATATAAGTGGAGATGTGATACTTAGCCCTAACGTAAGCATTCAATCTTTTGGCTCAAATTATAACGGAGGTTTCAATGTAAACGGAAATGTAGTTATTGACCCGAATTGGGGGGCAACAATAGATGCTTACTGTCTAGTAAAAGACCTTTATATATATATATCGGGAGGGAATTATAATTTTATATTTCCTAATGCTAGACCTTTTAGCTTCTTAAAGTTTGTCAATTGCGCATTTAACACAGGTGGGTTTATTACCATCATGGGAACGGGAACCGTCGGCGGCACAGAGAACGTAACGTTCGAAAATTGCACTGCTGAACTTTTGAATTACACCCCAGGATTTATTGCAGAAAATGTTAACTTATATCTCATAAATACTGACTTGACCGTAAGTGATATAACGTTTACAGCTTCAAGTGCAACAGGTCTTGAGTATACTTTAGTCGTTAATAACGCTAGGTTCTACACGGACAATATAGACGTAATAAGCAATAACACTAGCACAGCTAAGGCTTATATTAATGCGTCTAACACGATGGGTAAAACATTGACCCTTAATGGCGTTGGTAGTTTTGCAATAGTAGATTCCACATCGTACATGTTTACGTTAGCATTAGCTAACAGTGCTACTTTAGCGAACTTGACATTGCCAACTAAAACAGACGGCATGACAAACGCAAGTTATACCCCTCTCCATTATACCCCTGCGGGCGATACGCTTTACGGTGCAAATACCTTAACAGGTAACATTAAGGGTATTGATAATGCATTACCTAAAGCATCTGGAAGCACTACATTAGTTGGTGGAACTGTTACGGTATCATCTTCAAGTGTAGCAAATGGAGACTCTATAGAACTTACCAGGACGGTATCAGGCGGTGTTCCTGGATTTCCAGTAGTTACTTATAGTGCTGGCGTATCATTTACGATTACATCTACAAATGCATTGGATACATCAACATTCAAATGGAAAAACTTAGGAGCTTAATATGTCAATATTACAATTTTCACCCGTAAAAATAGGTCAAGCAGGTGTTCAACCATCTTCTTATAAGATGATATCGAAGGATAGTTTAGCCACTATTATAGCAGCAGGATATTTAAAACAAGGAACAGGAGGTCAGTTTTTAAATAAAAATGACTTAATAGACGTTATTTACAATTACGGAACTTCAAGTTCTACAAATGCTGAATTGTATGTAAGCATTGATACAGCAGGAGTTATCACATTAAGTGAAGTTATTCCTCCTGGTGGTGTTACAGTAACAGGTTCAGTTACAGCAGGACATGTTGCTACATTTTCAGGTGCGACTTCTATACAAGATGGTGGTTCTTTAGGTACTGCTGCATTCAAAGCAGCTTCAGATAATACAAAAAGTTCATTATCATCTGTATCTGGTTCAACAGTAGTGGGAAATGTATTACAAGCAGCAGATACATCAGGAACCGTTGAAGATAGCGGATTTGCATCAGCTAATATTCAAAATAAAACTAATATAGTAGCAGGAACTGCACCCGTAGGTGGAACTGGTGCTGGTCCATATACCATAAGCATTCCTGGTGCTGTTATTGGAAGCCCTGTGGTTGCAAATATACAGAATTCTCCAACAAGTGTAGCAGTTTACAAAGCTGTGGCAGGATCTAATATCATTCAGATATTATTTAGTGCAGATCCAGGAGGTGGTTCTGAAGTAAATTATATTGTATTTTTAACCGCTCAGTAATATTAAATTAACCCGACATATCATTGTCGGGTTATAATTCATTTTCTCTCTATCTTGGTCTTTTGAGATACATACTTAAATCCAATGTATGGTCTCGCATCAATATTATATTCCGACCTTTCTCGAGTTTCAGTTTCTGGTGTAGATGTTTGTACACTGTTATGTTCGTAGTCCATTTCTTCTTCATCCATAAATTCGCTATCAAGGTTAGACTGAGCATAAGAAATACCTATACACAGGCAAAACATGACAATTATAGACAATCTGATAAAGTTTTTCATAAATAGTCCATCATGTTGTTTAATAACAGACCTATTGTATAACTTTAATTTGAAGACATCTATGAAGGGTAGGCGAGACACCTAATTTTAAGTGCCCCGTCTATATTAGTGCAGATTAATTTAAGTTAGTAGAGTTTTCTTTTAACTTTTCTACGTCATCAACCGTCTTACCTAATGTTGCGCCAAGCGCAGCACCAGCTAAAGCACCTGCTGAACCTGATACGGCTTGAGCTGATCCACCACCAAATTGAGCGCCTAACAATCCACCTAATGAAGCCAACGCTGAACCATATAGAACTTGATTCTGTGTTGTTGAACAAGCTGTGACTCCGATCATTAATGATAAAACACACACATTTATAAACTTCATGCTACATCTCCTTTATTAAAAACCAATATCATCATTAAACGGTAAACTTTCTTGCTTCGAAGCTTTGAAATCAAATACAACGTTCTTTGGTCTTGGATATTTTTCGTTACCTTCTTTAACATTTACTCGAATAGTTAATTTTTTACCTGGGAAATCTGATAACTTAAGAGTTTTATTTTGATAATTTTCTCCTAATCCAATAGACTCTGCTGCGTGCTTTAACATGAATGGGAATGTGCACCATGTAGTTAACTCAACACCTCTAGCTTCTAATGTGAAAACAACGTACTTCTTCCCTTCTTTGCTATGTTTATTTTCTGCTGCGGTAATAGTTGCTTCGTAATCACCTTTAGGTAATAACCCTAACGCTTCTTCTTCGCTCATTGGTTCATAATCAATATCTGAAATGCTCATTATTTCCATCCTTTCATTAAGTTATTAAAGTAATCTTTCAAGTATCTTTTAAAAACAAAGTTTCCGATAAAAAGGTAAAACAGACCATGACCTATGATTAAAGCTATTTGAATGAAGATAGGCATATCAGTAGTACCAACAACCCAAGGCAATATAGTGCCAAAATCAAAAAATATCACTCCTAAAAATATGCTGTTTATAATGGTTTGTTTCATGCTAAGTCCTTAATGTTCATAATGGACGCCATTTTATCAGATGTTACCTTTGGAAGTTCACCATTCCATTTAAGAACAAAGTTATACTGGATCAAGTCTTTGGATATGCTATTGGATATAAGATTATTTGCTTTAGCTTTTGCCTCTGCTTCAATCAATGTTTTCTTAGCCATTGACTCAGCTTCAACAATACGTTTTTGCGCTTCTGCTCTAGTCGTTGCGACTTCATTCTCTACCTTAATTGCATTTTGGCTGGCTTGAATTTTGCTGTTGATGGAGTCAACAACAGAAGAAGGTAAATCAAAAGAACCTACTAGATAAATCTTATCAACGGTAATACCTGAATTAATAGCTGAACCCTTAACCAATTCATTAACTTTATCGAGAAATTCACCTTTCTTTAAACCATATACTTCTTCAATGGTCATAGTGCTAGATACATTGTTCATTGCGTCTCTAACCATGTTATGAAGAAACGTATGGGTAATCTCATCAATGCCTGATCTGTATTTCTGGAAAACCTTGGACACATCATCAGGTTTAATTTCATAAGTGATACCCACATCTGTTTTGACTGACAAACCTTCAGATGTCTGCATGGTAATGGACTCATCACCAACCCATGTGAAGTTCTGTAAAAACGTAGGGAATATGTAAAGCTCTTTGTTCCAACCTAAATAATATTTACCAACACTAACTGTTTGCTCACTAACTCCTTTGTCTGATCCATAAAGGTTAACAATAACCCCTTTGTGTCCAGCCGGAACCTTGGAACATCCGGCTAAAACCATGGTTGATAATATCGCGCTAACTAATAAAATTTTCTTCATAAATATCCTTTATTGTTCAATGTCATCATTAAAATAATCGTTAATAGCCTTGTTTATTTCTAGCAAATCATTATCTATGTATTTTTCTTTAAACATACCTAAAGGTGATTTAGCTAGGTGCGTGCCGTCATTCTGGGTTAAGAATTTATATTTGTTATCGGATGTTAAAGCATGTAGAACAATCGTAAACATGCCCTCAACACAAATCTTGTCATCTAACATCTTTCCTATCGTTTTACACTTAATCTTACCGGATTGATCTGTATCTGAATGAGACAATATAAAGCAATTAATATCCTCCCTACCTTGTGAAATGTGTTTGATTAAATCCCATGTTTTCTGTCCAATCTCAGAAAACTTGTCGAAACCTCTTTCCAATGCTCTACGCATAAACTCATTAGCCATGATGTATTGAAAGTCATCAATGATAATGTTTTTAACTTCTGGTCTTGCAGTGTTTATCTTGTCAATTGCTGCTTTTATCTTTGCAGCCTCATCGGTTGCAAAGTAATTTACTTTTTTATCTTCAGTAGCCGTTTTTATGTAGTTCTTTTTAAATCCCTTAAAAGGCAATGGCTTATCCAAAACATTAATAATGACTGTTTCTAAAGGATTTAAATTTCTTATTGACGTACTCTTACCACTCCCGGACTCACCGATAATTAAAATTGTATTACTCATGATTAATTTTATCCTTTAAGTCTAATTTATATTCTTCTTCTTGTTCTTCTAATAAACTTACACATTCTTTTGAAGCGTATCTAATAGCGTTATGTCTCAATGTATCTAGTATGTGTAACCCTAAGCTGTCATTTCCTGATATCAACCATTCAGAAAGCATTCCAGGTAATTCGTTTTTAAAATCAGCTTCTGTTATATATTCCCAAATATGAATCTTGTCTGTTGAGTTAATGATTAATCCAGTTAACACACTAGATTCATGCTCATCTAACATGTGGTACTGAGACTTACCATCTGAAACTAAATCATAAGCGTATATTCTTGCTTCCTTTCGAGTTTGCATATCAATCTCCTATAGATAATATTCAACAAATTCCCTTAACTCTTTATCTTTGGTATTTCTGTATTTTATGTAATTAACGAAAGTATCAATATTGGTATCTTCTTTTCTTACATGCTTAGCAATTTGATAAAATCCTAATCTTTCAAAAACCCAAGCAGCTACTTCTCTTGTTGTAATGTTGTTCATTTCTCATTTCCTTATCTTTAACACAAGAGCATTATGGCATATTGAAATATTCAATGCAACACTATTTAACTATTAATTTATGATATATTCGTATATTATAATCCAAATAGCCATATCGAGGAGACAAAATGAGCTCAGCCATCGCATTTAAACAATTGAGATCCAAGCTAGAATTAAGTCAGGAAGATTTAGCACATTTGTTGAATATGAAGCAATCAACATTGTCCAACTATGAGACAGGAAAGAGAAAACCATCATTATCAGTATGCTATAAGATAATCAGGTTAATGAAATTAAAGAATATTATAGTTGCACTTGAAGATTTGAGACCAGAGGAATAAAAAACCCCGCTTGGTATCGGGGTGTATAATTTAATGAGAAAAAATTTCATGGTTGTTTGAATAATATATCACAAGTTAATAACGTCCGCCATGCTCCACTTTGCCATTTCTATTACATACTATGTTTGGATCATTGCTGGTATGTCCAGATTCATGATTTAAGCAATCATTGTCTAATGGTGGCTTAACATATGGAATACGCGGGATAGATGGCATCTTAGGTTTTACATAATTATGTTCGTTCATAATGTTCTCCATTGATTAAATGTTTATTTTATACTTAATCATCCTTTGACGCATAAAATTTGTTTAAGTGTATATAAAATGTCAACTAAGTCTTCTTGAGATTTCATAACTAAATCAATATCCTTGTAAGCCATGGGAGTCTCGTCAATCACATCTTCATCTTTTCTGCATTCAACCCCTTCAGTAGCTTTGATATGATCTTCAATAGTAAATAGTTTTTTGGCTTTGTTTCTGCTCATTGATCGACCAGCCCCATGAGAACAAGAACAAAATGATTCAAGGTTTCCTTTTCCTTTAACAATATAACTTCTAGTACCCATTGATCCAGGAATGATTCCTAACTGTCCTTCCCTTGCAGAAACAGCGCCTTTTCGGGTTACCCATATGTTTTTATCAAAATGATTTTCTATTTGTGTAAAGTTATGATGACAATCAACTCTCATTTCGACTAAATGATCATATCGCTTATCTTTACCATATACATGGTGTGAAACATCTTTTAAAACACGAAGCATCATTTCATTTCTATTTTCTTTTGCATAATCCTGACACCACAATAAATCTGCAATATAAGACTTAAATTCTTTTGTATTTTGAACTAAATAAGCTAAATCAGGGTCTGGCAAAGATATAAAATATTCTTTCATTAATCCTTTAGCTGTACCAATATGTTTTTCAGCACTTGTTTTACCTATATTCCTACTTCCACTATGCAAAACAATCCATGCATCATTATTTTGATCAGAGCATATTTCAATAAAATGATTTCCTCCTCCTAACGTTCCTAATTGAAGATAAGTCTTTTCATTAACTGGCGTTCCATCTGCATAAGTTGATTTAATAGATGACCACATACGTTTAGTTAATTCTTCATTTGAATTGAATCCCACAGGAACAGATCGCTCTATAGATGATCTAAGTTTGACTAATGAATCACCAAGTTCATCAACCTTAAATTTAAATTTTACTGCGCACATACCACAACCAATATCTACACCAACAGCAGCAGGAATAATAGCACCTTGGGTCGCAATAACGCTTCCTACTGTCGCTCCCATTCCCCAATGTACGTCAGGCATAACAGCTATGTGTTTAAACATAAATGGCATTTCAGATAGATTCATTAATTGCTTTACTGCTTCATCTTCAATTGATACATGATCAACCCATGCTTTAATAGGTACATTTTTACCTTCATAAATTTTCATTTATCTATTCCATATTTAGTTTATTTAATGTAATATAATGATATTACATTAATCTATATTAGTAAAGAGGATATATATGGAAAATTCAAAGAGTCTTAAATGCAAAGTAAGGGGTTGTAAGAAGCCTTTCTGTTCTCAAAAACATAAATTATGTACAGCTCATAGATTAAGGCTTCACCGCACCGGAAAGATAGGAAGTGGTAAGATAAGGGATTACGGTTTTAAAAAAAAGGATAAACCATGAAGCATGCTGTTAATGTTTTACTAGCCGTTGAATATGGTACGGAAATGTCTGCTGTCTTGACAAATACTTTTCATTTATTTAAAGAAAAGGGAATTTTAAATTTTAAAGAAATCGAGTACATATTTCCTTATATTCCTACTTTGAAATTAAAAAAAATATTAAATGAACTTATTGCTTTAGGTATTTTACAGTTATCAAATTTTCCAGAAGGAAATTATAAATCTTATTTCCTAACAAAGAAAGGTCATATAATAACCAAGGATATTTAATATGAGCATTGAAAAATTAAACATCAAATTAGTAAGGCAAGAGAACAAATCTTTCACCACTCTTTATAATTCAGTGATTCAAAATTTAACAGATGCTTTCGCTCTTGGGGTTTATTGTTATTTGTCAAGTCTTCCTCATGACTGGACAGTAAGCAAAAAACAGCTCATGAATCACTTCAAAGTTGGTAAGGATAAAATATCATCAACTATGTCATGGCTAAACAAAAATAATCTAATTGAATATATTCAAGAACGAAATGAAGATGGAAAAATGGGCAATCACGTAATTATTGTAAAAGATGGAAGCTTGTTTGATGGCGGAAAAACCGGTCACCGGAAAAGCCGGTCACCGGAAAAACCGGTAACCGGCAAATCCGCACCTACAAATACAATACATAATACAAATGAAATAAAAGATAAAAAAGAAACACTAGCGCAACCCGAAAAGAAGGTTGCTGTCGTGAGTGAACCGATTGTTTTACCTGATTGGTTGCCAAGCGAAACATGGGAGGAATTTAAACAGCACCGTAAACAGCTTAAGAAACCAATGTCTGAGTTGGCTCAAAAGAAGTCAATCAAGCAATTGGAGAAAATGAGAAGTGATGGGCAAGATGTCGTGCAAGTGATCGAAGCAAGTATAGCTAATGGATGGCAAGGTCTTTTTGAAATCAAATCACAAGGAGTAACACATGGAAAAGGTAATTCAGATTTTGGAACAGGCAGAAAAGAGAAGTTTGACAGCACGCAGTGGCTTATCGACAGGGCTAAAGCTAGAGCGCGCGGAGAAGATCCTGACTCTATTGAAAGTCACGTACCCGTCCAAAACATCGAATATTTATGGAACGCCTGAGCAAATGAAAGTAGCTATTAACCTTTGGGCAACGCATTTACAAGGTATTGAAGATGAATATGTGAATAGGGCAATGGAAGAGGTGGTTGATAAGTTTGTTTGGTCGCCTGATGTTGCTGAGTTTAAAAAGTTGTGCATGTCTTATAAGGGAAGTTCCAAGACTCCTTGGGTGGAAGAAGTCTTGAAGTTTGAAAAACCAAAGGTAGAGCCTTACAACAACCAACAGGTTAACACATTGATCGTTGAAGGTGCTGAAATTTGCAAGAGGCTGAAAAACATTTACCCTGAAAAGACTTGGATGGCTGTTGCTGGTTTGTTCACACAGCTTAAAAATAAAGCAAGACCATACTATCCAGGCATGACAGACATTAACTTGATTCGCGAACTTATGAAATACGGCGACCAGGACATGATTGACGCATTAGGGTAGGTATGGGTAGGGGGTGCTAGTAGATCGTTTAACGTACCCCCATAGGATTTTGTTAAGTGAGGTTTTAATGAAGAGTGGTGACTTAGTTGAAGATGGTTCAGCAAGATATTGTATTGGATGTGTCGGAACTCATGGAGTTTTATATGTGTGTCCATCTTACGATGAAGAATTGCAGAAGTTAATAAAATCACAAGGTGATGAGTTTAAGAATTTATGTATTTCTGGTGAAATAAAGATCACAAGAAACGGTGAGACAAAAACATACAATCATTGGCTTAAGGATCATATGTCATGAGAAGGTTTGGACACAAATTTAAATCTAAGCCAGTTACTGATGATGATCATAGGTTCGCAAGCACTCTGGAATGGTCATATAACAAACACTTGGAGTTTCTACAAAGGTCTGGGATTGTTTTGTTCTTCCTGTCTCAAGTACCTTTCAGGCTTCCAGGTGGCGTGAAATACATAGTTGATTATCAAATATTCTTTACTGATGGATCTGTTAAATTTGTAGACGTAAAGGGAATGATTACAGATATGTTTACGCTTAAAAAGAAAATGGTGGAAGATTTATATCCAGTTGAGATTGAAATTGTTAAGAAAGGGGATTTTTAAATGAGTTCGCAAATGTTTTTTAATCTCGTAAAACCAACTTGTGCATTATGCGGGAAAGAAGTTGATGAATTGCAGTTAAATAATGATTTTCGATTAAATCAGATAATTATTACTGCTTTATGTCATGGAGATAAGGATTCAATGAGCATAGATAGTCCTGATGTTCCATTTATAGATTTTAAGGCCTTTGAGAAAGGTTATGCTTTTGATAAGAAATTACTTGGCGAAACTAAATTATTGGATGAAATTAAATGAGTGATGAAGAATTATTAGAACTCTATGAAGACAAAAAAGATTATGGAATTACATTAAGTTTTTATGAATGTGAGAAATGGATTACTTTTGAAGATTTTATTAGATTAATGAAATTGAAAATTAATGAGAAAAAGGAAAATTAAATGAAAGAGAAAATTTTTAGAGATCAGGAATTGGAGGCATTTAAAAAGATAGCTGAAGTTGCTACTAGTCTTTTGTTAGAAATCTTATATAAAACAAAAGAAGCCGGATTGTTAGAGCAATATCCAGAAAGATTTCAAATATGGTATGAGGCGCATAAGAATGGTTGAATGCGAATTTATCATTAAAGACTTAGCATCTACTCGATACTATAAAATATACAAACCACATAACAACAATACATGGTTACTATTCAATGAAGAAGGTGAAGGTATGGAAATAAGTCCAGATTCTTTGTATAGCATGATTGATCAGCATTTTAAGGAAAACTTTTGATGTCTTATACATGTAAACATAATATTGCATGTCTTCCATTTGTAGAATGTGTAATATGTTGGTCGGAAGAGGAAAATAAAATGGCAAATTGTATAGAAGCGGATAATGAAATAAAGAATGAATCTGATAGATTGAATGTTATGTTTCTGATTCGTCTGTTGGAAAAAAAGATAGAAGAAATTCATGATCGTATTTTCAACATGGAACAAGATATAAATAATATATACTGCGAAAAATGCCATCCAAAGTTTGATGATAATGGCATTTTGTGATATATTGTTATTGCCCTATTGTACTGATACCTGTCGGCTATATTATATCCATGCCGTAAGTGCTCGCGAGGTAACCGGAGGAGTGAGGCCGATCTCGAGTTGAGGGAACTAGGGCACTAATTAGGAGTTTGTATGACGCCAGAACAATTTGTATTTTGGATAAGCGGTTATTTCGCACATAATAACATGGAAAATTATACTCATGTTGTTGATCAAGTTAGAGATGTTTTAAAACAAGTTAAATTAGATAGGAATCAATTTGTTGTTTTTGAGACAACAGAATAGTTTATGGACACAGACAACGTGCAAGACGATCGCTTGCTATGGTTCCATACCCTAGATGCCGGTTCTGTGTCCGCCAGTTTATGGCCTTACGTGATGTTGATCCTAGGAGCGTGTGCGCGTCTTTTAGGTTAATCAGTGATAACGCGCCCAATATGGTAGTAGGAGCCAAATAGACCTACATTCACAGGCCACCAGTTTATGGCAATCTTGGTCAAGTGGAAAGATAGTAGCTCTAAATGCATTTAACTACAGACACAGGTTCGATTCCTGTAGATTGCCTCTTATGGCATTTTGTTATATAATGAAGTAATTCAATATAACAAAAGGTGATTGATGTATTTATCCAATGATTTACTAAACAAAATAACTGTTCGTTTAATGCATGACGAATCTTTTAGCGGTAAAATTTACACTGACTCTAAAGGTTTTATTACAATAGGGTTTGGATTTAATTTAACTACTCAAGAACTACCCATAAGTATCGCGCTAGAATGGCTTCACATCTTAATAAATAAAATTCAATTTGAATTAGAAAAACACATATCATTTTGGAATGAATTAAATGATGCTCGTAAGTATGTATTGATCAATATGGCGTATCAGATGGGTATTGGAGGATTACTTCAATTCCATGCTATGCTTAAATCGCTCGGGTCCAAAGACTATGATGGTGCAGCCATTGAGATGAAGGATTCGGTCTGGTACAGGGATTTCACGACCCGAGCCTCACGATTGGTTAAGATCATGCAATCAGGAGAATTCTAATATGTCCATTTATTCTGCTTTAGTTCCAATAATCTCGAAAGTTTCACCATTGTTAGGTTCTGCGTTAGGCGGTCCTGCCGGTGCTTTGGTGGGTTCTTTGATTTCTAGTACGCTAGGAGTTGATATGTCCAAACCTGAAGATTTATTGAACAAACTAAGTGATCCCTCTGCATTAGATAAGCTTAAAGAGCTTGAGCTTCAATTAAAAGACCTACAGGACGCTAGAATCGAAGCATCGAAAGATACAGGAGCATTGAGATTTGTACGTCCTGCGCTTGCGTTGTTCGCTATGCTGGCTATATTCGCAGATGTTCTGTTGATTAACTATGTGGAAGACTACGTGGTTAACCAGATATTGATAGTCATGCTTGTAAGTCTTGTATGGGATGTAAGGCAGATATATAAGTTTTACTTTGGAAGTGGGGAGGAAGTTCCTAGCTTCCTCCTGAAAGACAAACGTTAGTCAGCTAAAGCGATTAATATTCCCAAGAACCCCATGATGGCTGTAACCCACATGGGTGCTCCACAAAACAAGCAAATTAAGAACATGATAATAAACATTATTTTTCCTCCAGTATGTCTTTTAATAGAATTTGATAGGTAAAAATTGAGGTTTTTATCTCACTTAATTTTTCAGAATCATTAGAATTTTCAGTTAATATGTCTATTATTACTTCTATTAATAACTGATTTATATTGTTTATTCGCCTAGTTTTCATTCTATTATCTCAAAAGTTTCTATTTTTACGTTAATGTCTGAATGTCTATTCAATATGTCATTTGCAATTCGTAATGCTTGCAATTCATATTTGAAAACAATCTTTTCTTCCCCACATGGGCTTGATGGGTTAGTAACAATGTAAATTCTCATTATCTGTCCTCCTTTGGTGGTTCAGGAATTTCTAACCAATATCCACCTGAAACTTTTAGCATATCTTCAGTAGCTCCAAGTCCAAATCCACGTTCTTTATCTTCTTCATGCGACAAGGTATAAAGAAGAGTTGATATGCCAAGACTTTTCGATCCTGGTCTAGTGACAACTAGTCTTTTTCCTATGGGTGGCATTTTATCTCTAAATTTAATCCAATTCATTTGATGTCTCCTAAGTATTTTTTATCCATGTCTACACATTCATTGTAAAACTTAATAACTTTCTCTTCGGTATCAGAACATAGTAATAAGTTACCGTAATATATGCATTTCTTGTTAAATAGATTGAGTATTTCCATTATTTAGGCTCCATTAACATTCTTTATAAATTTCTATTTCATTATGTTTATTGATGGCTTCTATAAGATCTTCATCTCCTTCAACACCAGCATCTTGTAAAGCTTCTAGATAGGTTAAATCTGAATGATCTAGTGTATTTGGATATCCATATTTTTTTTCTAATATGTCTCTTAATTGATAACTTCCACATCCATAGTCTTTCTTTGATTTTGGTTTCCAACGTAAAGAACATCCCATTATTTAGTCTCCATTTGTTTAATAGCATCGTCTAAATACCATCTTGCTTTCTTTAGGTCTTCAATACCGTTCTTTAATTGATAACGCCAAAGATATTTAATAGCATTACCAATACCGAATGACATATGGCGTGTAACATCAATGCATTCAATTCTACGACCGCATTCACATTGAGCAGGAGAATTATTGTAATGTGGTGGATGGTTTATGTTGTCAGTCATTATTTAGTCTCCATATCTTTTAGTGTGTTAACTATTTCTTGATTAAGCTGTTCAATCTCAAGTGAATAACTCTCTATTTTTTTAATTCTGTTTGAATTATCTGTATCGTGATAAGCAAATCCTGTAATTAGGCTTCTTTCCAGTTCTGAATGAGTTTGCATCATCTTTTTGTTTATTTCTTGTATTTCATTTAATAAGGATTTTACGTAAAGGTGAGGATGATTCATTATTTAGTCTCCAAAAGTTCAAGGTTAGAATGAATGTTTCCTATTACTTCTAATGATTTACTAAAATAATCTGCTAATACTATAGATTTAATTCTATTATCAATTTTAAACAATGCTTTATAGGATGGAATATCAAAAACAGTTATTCCTATACTAGCCATCATGTTTATATCAAAATCATAATTCTGATGTCCGTGTATCCATTTTAATATATCTCCTTCATAAATTTCTTTTCCTGTTGAATCATGTAGGCCGGTGAATTGCATGATTTCAACTTTGTCAGTTATCCATACTCCATTCCATGCCACAGATCCATTCATATATATCTGTATGTTGTTTGATAAATCAGAATCACTGTATATCATTCTTTTTCTGCCTGGTTGCCATAATCGATATTTTATTGGGCGCATGGGGGTTCCTTATATTCATGATATTTATGAAAAGAAATGTACATTCTTGAAAATAAATTTAATCCTATTGATGAAATCTTTGCATATCTAGAGGCGTTCATACGTTCAAATTCTTTTTCTGTTTCTGATAAGCATGATTTACATGAAAATACTATTTCAGACATCGTGAACTCCCAAAGGTTACTGATTCTAGGTGTGCCATTCTCTTATCTATGAGATCAATTTTATAGTCTATTACCCATGAAGATAAAAAAATTGCAATTAATATAAAAATAAAATCATATACCGTCATTTAAGTTTTCCTCACATATCTCACATATAACTTCCTCCCCTTCGAAAAGGGGAAGATCACAAATTTCACAGTTAACGTCCATATCGTTGTCTACCTTGCATATTTCCAATAAACTCAAGTATTTTTTGATACATATCGTCTCTTTCTTCTTCAGTTTTCCATATCAAAATTAAATCATTACCTCTTTCATCAGCAAATATGATTGTAGGCTCATCTAAACAATCTTTACCTTTTCTAATGAACTGATAAGCATCAGCATTAACAAGATAAGTTGAATCTTTGTCATTAATTTCCATCCACATATTAATTACCTCTGTAGTAGTTATCGTAAAGTTCGTTAATTTCTTGCTCTTGAGCTTCTATTAATTTCTCAATGTATGTGTCTATGTCGCTAAATTCGATAATGTCCATGTTAATTTAACCTCTCATTCCAAGTTGATATGAATTTATCCCAATCCTTTTTGAAATTCTCAGGATTATGTTCTGTTTCTGTTTTTCCATAATATTCTTGTTCAAATGCGCAAGATTGACACTTTATTCTAAACACGTAACGAAAATAGTCTGATGATTGTGAATAAAATGTAACTTCTTTTGATTCGCAAAATGGACATGGTTTTAACTTAACTCCATCTTTTACAGGTTCTCTTGTTTTATTATTAAATGGCCACATGAAATTCTCCTTATTTAAATAACACTGTTAATCCTATTGAAATCACCGTCTTTGTCTTCTATCCAAGTTCCAAACTTATAACCTAGTGAATATGCTATGTGATTAATAAGGCTCTTAGCATATCTTTGTTTCTTGGATGAACCTTGAGCTCTAAATGTTGCACCTGTGTAATACCACCAAACTAAACTGTACTTTTTCATGTTATTTCCTTAACTTTTAACAAACATCATTTGAACTTGCTTATTCATTGCATTCATTGAATTAATGGCATCTTGATTGACCTTTAATGAAAATGAAGATATGAATATTAAACCTACTACTAACAACATTTGAATGAACCATTCCATGGTGAATCTCCCTTAGTTAATGTTATCTATCTTTTTCAAGTTCTTTCCTAAAAATTTCAATGCACTCTTCTTTTGTTAAACCATGTAAAATAACCCAATATCTTATCCATCTTTCTACAGTCTCTATGCATAATTCAAGATCCTCTTTGGTCATGGTAATTACTCCTTAACTAGGTTATTAATCGTTTGTTAATTATTTTCTAACGTTATTGTTCCTTTTCTTTCTTCTTTATTAAGCTCAATGATAACTCTATGATGCAAATCTAATAGTTTTTCAATAGATACGTCTTTTAAAGCTTCCTCTACATCTAAGTCATTGCAAATATTTAATTGTCTTGATAGATAAAAAGAATTTGACTCTGACATGGTGAATCTCCTTAAGTTGTGTTTGTAAATTAATTAAATTATTTCCCAATCATCAGCAAACAGATCTTCCACATTAAATTGACTAAACAAAGATTCCGATAATTTATTAGATAATCCCTTCTCATATAAAAAAACATTTTTATCCCATGATTTTCTTCTTACTGAATTTCCTTTGCTTAATTGTATAAGAGCGTCTTCTATTTTCATTTGTAACTTCCTTTAAGTTGTGTTGTCCTGATGAAATGAAGTATATGGCATTATGCCATACTAGTCAACAGGTATTTCACACCTTATTAACAAATATTTACTTTGTGCAAAATGCCATATATAATGAGTAAAATTTGTATAGAGATGATTATGAAATTTGATTTCCCTACGACAGAAGCCATATTGCAAGACTTGAGGGATGAAGTTCCTTATAAGTTTGCTGCTGAGAGTAATGGCGTAGCTATGAGCACTTTGCAGCTATGGTTAGATAATGGTATGAGAGATCTCAGAGAAGGTAAATCTGAGTCAAACTATGCCCAATTCCTGTTGGCTGTAAGAAAAATAGAAAAAGAACGGGTAAAGCGCCATTTATCGAACATATCTGCTGATGGTAAAAGCCATAGAGGATCAGAGTGGATATTGGAAAGATCATTCTGGAAGCATTTTGGTAAAGCTGCTGAAATTGAGCTTAATGAAAGGGTTGAGAAACTAGAAAACAAAAAGGCGGATAGCGATGTGGGCGAGACCAAAGCAGATGAGAGAGAAGTCGCAGAGATCAGTAAAAAGAGTCCCACCGATGAAGCGGGGAAGTAAGGCTAAATCAATCATGGTAGATTGTGAGGATATCAATCCTCGAGCCCCTAAAAGGACAACGTTAATTAGAACATTAAGAGGTGTTCGAAAGTGAAATGTCCGTACTGCAAACATACTGAATCAAAGGTTTTATACACTATCTATGTGTCATCTCGTAAAGACACAGTTAGAAGAAGAACTTGTTTGGGGTGTGATAGACGTTTTACCACTCAAGAAATCGTAAGAGCATTAGATAAAAAGGCTAAAGATGCAACGAAGCAGCTTGCTTAACAGGATCAAAGAGCTAGAACAAGGCTTTGATAGACGTGAGCATCAGCATATAGCTTTTCAAGGCGATCAAGTCCTCATTCATTGTCCAGATAAGAACAAAATCTATATACCATCCGAAACAGGCATTATCTTTGGTCAATCAAATGCATTTGTTAATACTGTCATTGGTCCTTACGGATCAGGCAAGACAACAATGTGTTTGCAGAAGATCGTTAGGGCTGCATGTAACATGCCTTATTGGTCTAATGGGAGACGTAGAGCAAGATGCTTAATCATTCGTAATACATCCGGTGAACTATATTCAACAACACTTCAATCATGGTTATCATGGTTCAGTGATTTGGGCGACATATACAAGCGCCAGAAGCCTATCTTAACTTATGAGCACCACTTCAATGATGGCAAAGGAATCGTTGAGCTAGAGTTGTTATTCTTAGCCCTAGACCGTGAAGATGACATTCGCAAGATGAAGTCATTGGAAGTCACATTTGCTTACATCAATGAGTTATCCGAAGTTCCACAAGGCGTACTATCACATTTAAAAGGCAGATTGAATGGACGATATCCTAGCAAGCAGTTTTGTAGTGAACCTTATTGGAGTGGTATTATTGCTGACACAAACCCTCCCGATACCGATCATTGGTTGTATAATACTTTTGAACTTAAGTGCCCTGATAATTATCGTATTTTTCACCAACCACCTGGATTAATCAAAGATTCTGATGACAATTGGGTTCAGAACCCACATTGTGACAACTATTCGAATCTATCGGGTAATTACTACACCATGTTGGCTGAAGGTCAATCAAAGGACTTCGTTAAGGTCTATTGCTTAGGTGATTACGGCACAGTTGGCTTTGGTAAGGTTGTTTACCCTGAATTTAGATCAGATACTCATGCTCGAGATAGATTGGAAGCAATGCAAGGTGAGCCATTGTATTTAGGATGGGATGGTGGATTAACACCAGCTTGCGTGGTATTGCAGTTCACACCACGTGGCCAGCTTAGATGCTTGAAAGAGTACACAGCTGAAGATATGGGGGTGAGGACATTTGCAGAGAATATAGTCATTCCATCATTAGAGCGTGACTTCCCATACTGCCCTAAGATTGGGTTCTCAAGAGCTGACCCATCAGGCACTAAACGTGATGAAATCATGGCTGAGTTTAGCTTTATTGGTGAGCTTAATGCATTAGGTATTGAGACATTACCAGCTAGCACCAATGACCCTGAGATGCGCATTAACTCTGTCAGGTTCTTCTTGAACAAGATGGTTGATGGTGAGCCAGCGTTCTTGATAGACAAGACATCATGTCCTATGTTGTATAAGGGTTTTGTTAAAGGATATGTTTACAAGAGATTAGCTGTGTCAGGTGCTGAAAGATACCGTAATGTGCCAGACAAGAATATGTTTTCACATCCTCATGATGCATTGCAGTACGGAGCATTAGAGTTCGCATCAGATAGGATTGCAACTGATAAGAGCAAGAAACAAACCGTTAATATGTATAACCCGACATTCAGATATTTATGAGGATATTTTTATGGTTAAAGAAATTATTGAGCGCCCTAAATGTAAAGGATGCGGCAAGATTGAAAAAACACGAAGATCTAAAATGGTTTTTTCTGATGATCCATCTAAAAAATGGTGCGCTTATTGTAAATCATTTCTTGAAATAGATAAATTCTTTAATAGATCAGGTTATTGTAAGAAATGTCAAACTATTACAAGTAGAGAGAGAATTAAAAATTTAAAATATATTATTGAATGCATAGTTTGCAAAAAATCATTTAATTCATATAGAAAAGACGCGAAAGTATGTGGACAAACATGTCGTTGTTCAAGATCTAATCATCGTAGAATAAATAAATCTTATAATTCACTTTCTAATGAACTTGCAGAAAAATTAAAAAATGAAAACGATAGACCATGGGAATACTAGGAAAAACGTAAGACCTAATGTTTGGAAACCTAAATAATATGCCATTATGCAAAGTTGAATCTGTAGAAGTTATAGGTAATGTTGTTGAAGAACATGAAAGAATAAGGCGTGAAAGAATTCTCTACATAAAAGAAAGACCTTATTCGGTAAATGGTCAAATGACATGTCCTAAATGTAATGAACCAATGGAATCACCATTAGGAATATACAATGGGATTAGCGATGGCGATGATGAGGGTAGAAATTATAGGACTTACTCATATGAATGTAAGAATTTTCACTATAGTGGATGGACTGACCTGGTATGAGTAAAAACAAAGCTCAAGAGTGTTTTGATTTGGTGAAGGAGTTCTTTAAGGACGATTCACGCAAAGCTATTGACTGGTTTCATGAACCCAATACTGGAGTGGGCGGAATTAGACCAATTGAGATGATTCATAATGGAAGATCTGATAAGCTATTGAAGTTTATTCGATCAAGATTAGATGGTAACTGGCCATAGGAGAGATTTATGCCATTAAACAAACTTCCAAGTAAGAAAGCATTCAAAGATAACATCAAGGCTGAAATAAAAGCTGGTAAGCCACAAAAGCAAAGCGTAGCAATAGCGTACGCTGTTAAAAGAAAGGCAGAAAAGAGTAAAAAGAAAAAATAAGCATAATATAGTATAATGCTTGGATTTGAGGAAGGTTAATGAATCCAAGAACAGCAAGAAAGATTAAGAAAGTTGAAAAGTTTAAGAATGGCCTAGATATTGAATGCAAAAGGCATGGAAGTCATAAAAGATGGCGACTTCATAGCGAAAATAACGTTCAATGTTTGCTTTGTGCATCTGAATGGCAAATGAATCAAAGAAGGAGAAATCCTTTGAAGTTTATATTTAAAGATGCACAAAAGCATTCAATTAGTCATAAAAGATCATTTTCAATAAGTTTAAATGATTTGGAAGAATTGATAAGTACGCAAGATTATAAATGCGCTTTAACAGGAATTAAATTTGATAATGATAATCCGCCATCATTAGATAGAATAGACTCAAATATAGGATATGAATTAAACAATATTCAGTTAATATTGATTGAGGTGAACAAAATGAAGTCTAATTTTAATCAGGAATCATTTATTAATATTTGCAAAAAAATAGTGAATTATTCAGTTAAGAGCAAGGCAAAGAAAAAGGGGAAATAACATGGACACCATTCAAGAGCCAAGAGATTTACCAGTTGAAGATATACACGAAATGGAAGAACAGCGCATAAAGCGATTGAATGATGCAAATATCAATGAAATGGATGTCTTGGCTCAAGCGCGGGATAACTTGAACATATGGCAGAACTATTTCAATGAGAACATGACACGTGGCAAAGATGACATGAACTTTGCATTACGTGATCAGTGGACAGCCATTGAGAGATCAGAGTTTACTCGATTGTTTAAGGTTTGCTTTACATTTAATAAGATGATTGACCCAATCAATAAGATTGTGGGAGAGCAAAGAAAGAATAAGCCAGACCTGATGGTTAGGTCATTAAAAGGTCACGCTAGCCAAGATGATATTAACTTGCGCGCTGATTTGGTTAGAACAATTGCTTATCAATCACAGAACGATTTGGTTTACCAAACAGCATTTAGGTCAGCATTATTGCTTGGTTGGGGTGCGTTTCAGGTAGATGTTGATTACGAATCACCCAAGTCATTCAATAAAGTTATGAAGTACTTGCTTATTCCTGATGCAACTCGTTGCTCTTGGGACCCTGCTGCTGTTAAGCCACACAAAGGGGATGGTGACTACTGTTCAAGACAATATGTGTACAGCCGTGAAGAGTTTGGAGCAACCTACCCGTATATTTATAATCCAGTTTCGTATAGTGATCCACGAATGCTCTTGGATTTCCAATGGGAAACCAGAGATACAATTATTGTTTGTGATTACTTCGTGAAAGAATGGTTTTCTGTTAATTTACTCAAGCTTTCTGATGGTCGAACGGTTACTGAAGATGAATGGGAAAAGATACAGAAAGATGAGATCAAGCCTAAGAAAGAACTGGCTGAAAGTAGCCAATCTGAAGTTAGAAACATCATTTTAGAGATGATTCCAACGGTTAAGGGTGAGCGTCAAACCCAAGATTATAGAATTATGCGTTATCGATTGTTGAAAGACCGTATTATTGAGTTCAGTGAATGGCCATCTAAGTTCCTTCCAATCATATTTGTAGACGGTAATTCACACTTTGTTGAAGGTCGTCAGTACACCAAGTCATTTATCCATGAAGGTCGAGATTCTCAGAAGTTCATTAACTACGTTGGTTCTGAAATCGCTACTGAAATCAAGAATCGTAGACGTGAACAATGGATGGGAACTCCAGATAACATCATTGGTCAAGAGCAACAATGGCGTAATCCTGAATTACAAGCAGGTATATTGATTGCTAAACCTGATGCAGTTACTAAACAAATGCCTATCAAAATGCCTCCATGGGATGTATCTCCACAACTTATGCAGGAAATGCAGCGTGGTGGTCAAGATCTACGAGAGATATTAGGTTATTCAGAGAACCAAGAGCTTCAAGGTCGTGATATGTCTGGCAAGGCTCGACGTGAACGCAAGATGGAAGGTTCAATGGCCACTTACGTTTGGATGGATAACTTAAACCAAGCTATTGAGCAAGGTGGACGTTGCGTGCTGGATCTATTGCCTTATGTTGTGGGTGATGAACAGCGTCACATGGTTATCACTAAGAAAGACGGCAAAACTAAATCTATCATTCTGAATAAACCATCTAATGATGGATCAGTTGAAAACGAAATAACTTACGGAGACTATGACATTGAATTATCAACCGGACCAAGCTTCGCAGTCCAAAAAGAAATTGCACTCGAGTTTTTTCAGCAGACTATTGCTGCTAATCCTGAAACTTTCCCTCTTATTGCTGATCTATGGGCCAAAAATCTTGATGTTCAGTTTATGGAGCAAATTGCAGAGCGCTTCAAGATCATGGTTCCCCCTGAGGTCTTGGCTAAAGAAGAAGGTAAAGAACCTCCTCCTAAGCAGCCTTCTCCTCAAGAACAGGCTATGCAGATGGAAATGGAATTTAAAAAGGCAGAGTTAGAAGAGAAGAAAAAGAAACTTGAGCTTGAAGAAGCTAAACTAGAGCTTGAGAAAGAAGAAATGGAACTCAAGAAAGCTAAGCTGATGCTTGACGCACAAAAGATTCAGATGGAAAGTGAACTAAATGTTTATGACCATCAAGCTAATATACAGAAATCCCAAATAGCTCATGGTTTGGAAAACCAGAAAGCTGAAATGGATTACACAGCTAAGATTGCAAAGGTTGTAGCTGACATGCATAACAATCACCAGAAAAACAAAAAAGACAAAAAGTAATACGGCATTCCCCTCTGCATTTTGTATGTACGGGGGTGTTTTCCTACACCCACCTATACATATATAGACTCTATTTTACTCACCCATATTAGTACCGATGTTTTTTATTTATACCAGCATAAAATATATCTAACGGAGTTCTGGCCAATTCCGTTCCTTTGGCTTACGAAGCGCCGTAGCTTCGGGGCAATCAATAATTGCCATTTGGAGAAGATATGCAATCAGATGAAATGCAAGGTGAAATGAAAGAAGAGTTAGGTGAAGCGGTTAATGCGTCATTAGGTATGGGTGAAAAAGCGTCAGAACCTGAACATGATGATCTTCCTGAAGGTGCTAAGAAACGTTTAGGCATGCAGGAAAAAAGGCATAAAAAGGAAATGAAACGAATGCAGCAACAGCTTGATGAAGTTAGACAGCATTTAGGATCACGTCCTGAACCACAAAATTCACCTGAGAATGGTATGAACCCTTATACATCGCAACAAGAAGACGGTTCGATGGATGATACGGTTTATAAAGCGGTAGCTAGGGCTATGGAAATGCAGAAAATGCAGGAACAAAAAGCCA
>Ga0193699_10000121_pt1 | contig 36071 bp, 61 predicted proteins | sample L3c2metaG_FD_160095 | JGI IMG/M metagenome (GOLD analysis project Ga0193699, IMG submission 160095) | Soil microbial communities from a riparian zone of the East river system, Colorado, United States - L3c2 | ecosystem: Environmental > Terrestrial > Soil > Riparian zone | place: USA: East...
GTGAATAGCATGATCGCTTCGCCTGAGATTAGAGAGCTGCGTCAGGTTCCTTTAGCGGGTCGTCACGAAATGTCCTTTTATGCGAAATACGGCACTCCAGCGCAGCAACAATTGGTAGGCAGGCTCTATGCGCAGATGGGTAATATCGTGAAGGACTCATCTCGTGACTTTGCTGGACAATTCCGAAAGGGTGAGCAGCAATTACTGCAAGGCATGAAGCCAAACGATTCTGATACGATTGATTCTATGACAGGTAAAGCTGAATCATTGTCGGTTATGAATAAAATGTTGATGGAGAGATCGCGCCTCACTTCTCAGTATATGAGTCAATATCATATTAATAAACTGCAAGCATCAGAATTTGCTGATAAGAAAATTAATGGTCAGGCTATACGAGATCAAGTACACAATACTTTAAATCCTAAGCCAACGGATGAAGATATTAATTTTATGGCTCAGAAATATAAAAAGACTCCTGATGAAATAAGAACAATGTTAAAAGCAAAAGGGGTGCTCTAATGCCTAGAGACTTCCTTTCTGAAGATAATGAACAGCCGACAAATGAAAGTTTGCCTGGTCGTGATTTCCTATCGGAAGGTCAACCTCGACAAGAAAGTTTAGGTGAAGCCGCTGCTTGGGCAATTCCTCGCGTAGGTGAAGACCTCATAAAGGGCGCGGCAGGATTTGTAAAAAACATTCCTGGATATTATCAAGCAGCTAAAACAGAAGTCCCTGGCGCATTTAATACCCTTAGAGATCATCCAGGTCATGCAGGAAAACAGGCTTTAGCAGGTATGGCAGAGCTTGGTCAAAATGTTTTTAATGCGCCGCATGATATTGCTAATTATTTGTCGAATAGACTTAACTTATTACCAAAAGATATTAATCAAAAAATTCAAATGGGTCGCATGCCTGACTCTACCGAAGAGATTAATGCTACTTTTGGTAAACCTGAATATGCCGGTGAGAATCTTATTCGTGGCGTCCCTCGAAATGCTCTTAATATTTTAGGTGGTGGAAAAGCTATTTCCTCATTAAATCCTATGAATTTAACGGCAAAGAGTATTGCTAAAGATGTAGTTAAGACTGAGAGAAAACAGGTCAATTTGCATAGTAAAGAATACAATAAAATATGGGATGAAGCTGCAAAGACTGGTTTTAATAATGTTCCTGTCGACTTGACTCGCTTAGGTACTAACTTAGATGTCATTAAGAAATATAAAGTCCCTAGAGAATATCAGTCTTTAGATAACATGATTAAAAATCCTACTTTGGAAAATGCGCAAAAAGCGCAAAGTGACATGAAAGCTATTAGCCGAGGACTCGCCGAGAAATCGCGTAGCAGTTCACTTACTTCTGAAGAACTCGCTGTTCATCAAGCAGCTGAAGATGCGATTAGTCATATCAATGAGAATATGTTTAAAGATGCGGCTGGCAATATTAACCCTGGATTACAAAAAAAATATCAAAAGGTAACGCATAGCTATCTTCATAATGTTGTTCCTTATAAGTACAACCCTGATATTCAGGCGTTTAAACAAAAAGAAATGTTGGCACATGAATTGGTAAATAAGCTTTCTCGTGGTGAATTTGCAGCGAAAAAAGGCCGCGCTCATCCGGCTATGACAATTAGGAATCACCTGAGACCTATTTTGACAGGTGCTGGATTATTGGGTGGCGCTCACGCACTTTACAATAATTCGATGGGTCCTACTCCTGGTGGCAATGAAAATCAATAGCAATGATTTTCTAGGTTTGTAGTAGTAGAATATCAATACTTTCACAAGGAATGTGATGAGATGGCGATAACTTATAGCTTAGGCCCGATGCCGAAGTGGATTTTGATAAACAACGAAGGAACCGTTGCGGGCGGCGGCACGCTTGAGACTTTCAGTTCACTCAATCACACTCAGCATAAACCCGTCTATCTTGATGCGGGCGGCACTATTCCTTATACCAACCCTATTATTTTCGATCTAAATGGCGTTCAAGGCCCGTTTTATTGGAAATTTGATAGCGCTGCACCTGATGACCTTTACTTTTTAGTTGCCAAAGACAGTGATGGCAATGAATTGTGGACGATGGATGATTACCAGCCTGAAGGAACTGGTGGTGGGGGTACTGTCAATATCTTCCAGTCATTGACCAATTACATTGGAAACAGTGTATTTATTGACCATATTGATGACACGGCAAGCCCTACCAATACGACAAACCTCGTTTTGGCTCCAAGCAATCATCATGGCTTCACCCCTGATTTCACCCCGACTGTGGGTCTTTTTGGCGCTTTAGGACCCGATATTCGTTTCGTTAAGTCTAATACTACGGCAACCGATCAAATCACCTTTGAGACGTTCCCAATGGCTACAGCGCCCATGACAGGCGATGTGACGCCCATTCAGTTTTTGAGGTATCAATGTACGGTAAGTCCCGCCGCTGAAACCTTTAAATCCTTCCAGTTTCCTATCTGCCAGAAGGTTAAAAACCTGTCTAACCAGGTCATGACCTTCCAGTGTTGGGCGAAGACTGCTGTCAATCCTGCGACTTTGACGGTCTATACGCGACAATATTTTGGCTCAGGTACAGCTGCCAGCGCTGAAGTCAGAACAGCCGCCGGAACAATGGCGCTCACAACTGCTTGGCAAGAATTTAATATTGTGTTCACAGTTCCTTCTGTTGCTGCCAAGTCTTTAGGTACGCCTGGGCTTCAGACGGGCGATGATGCCATGTACATGCAAATTGAAATGCCGCTTGGAGCAGGAGCGCTGTGCGACATCAGCTTGACAAAGGCGACATTGCATCTTGGCGAAATTGAGCCCGACAAAGATTTTGATACTTATGATCAAATCGATTCAATCACGCAAACACCTCGAACAGGTGACACGATTACCAGTTTACGTTCGACAGCGCCCCAGGGTTGGTTGGCGATGAACGATACTTCTATTGGTAATGTAGGTTCAGGCGCAACGACCGCGAAAGAAATAACTTTCCAGCTCTATAAAACGCTATGGGATTGTGTTTTAGATGCGTGGGCTCCTGTATCAACAGGACGCGGCGCTACGGCAACGGCTGACTTTTTGGCTGGCAAAACTCTCACAATGCCACGATCTTTAGGTCGCTTGTTGGGAGGCGCAGGTTCAGGTGCAGGATTAACCGCACGAGCGCTTGGTCAGTATCTCGGTACTGAGACGATCGCGATTGCTGACATGCCAGCGCATACCCATCCTCCAGCCGCAGGCAGTGGTAACTTTATTGTAGACGGAGCGCCAAATGCTGCGGGTGGCTCTGGTACTTCTTGGCACGGTGCGCCTTTAACGGGCTCTACAGGTGGAAGCGCAGCAGATGGCAAGATGCCACCTGCAAGTTTTATGAACGTGTTTATCAAGCTGTAAAAATGGACACATTGGCATGATGCCGATGTTTATTTACAAGGAGCGTAAAAATGGCAGTTCAATTGGTTACAGTTCCAGCTTTAGACCCAAATGCGTACACGGGACCGACTCGTGTGATGTCAGGGGTAGCCCGCACAGGTGATGTCTCTCTCGATACCATGTATGGGGCAAATGGCTCAGTAGAATTTGCACGCTGGTTATATCTCGGCGTGACAGGTGACGTTTCCTATCGTAAATGGGACGGTACTGATCAGACTCTCGTTGGATTGGCAGCAGGCGTTTGGCATCCTGTTTACTCGATCAGGGTAAACACGACCGGAACAACGGCTACCAGTTTGGTGTGGGGAAGTTAGCTAACTTCAAAAAGGTAATATTACTTAATTAATTGAAAAAGGACTTTCAAAATGACTACATCTTTATCGCAAACCGTTTTATCCCCTTGGTTGACACCGGTACGTCTGGCGTCAACTTCAAATATTTCGGGGACGTATTACAATGGCCCAAATAACAATGGTCTCGGTGCAACTCTAACGGTTGCAGCATCTTCATTGACTGTGGATAGCGTTCTCGCTGCTGTTGGTGATCGCATTTTGCTGCAAACCCAAACTAATACTTACGAACAAGGTATTTACATTGTTAAGAGTATTGGTTCAACAGTGGTTTTGGAACGTGCTGATGACCAACAAAGCATTGAACAGCTCAAGGCTGGTCAGTATGTTTCAGTCGGTGCGGGTTCTGTTCTTGCTGGTAACTTCTACAGCTTGGTTGAGCCGCTTCCCAATGTCATTGGTGTTGATGCTATCGTATTTAATGCTGACCCTTCTGCTGGTGGCGTGACTTTCTCCGGTGGCGCATCAACAGCAAATGCTTTGCCTGTGTTCTCTGATACGGCTGGCAACATTAAAGCTGCAACGACTACGGTTACCTTGGGACAAAACTTCAATTTAACAGGTACGTTCACAGCTTCTGGTCCTATCACCTCTACAGCAGGCAACATCACCTCCGGCTCTTCTGGTGATGCTGGAACATTTATTTCGTTCCCCGCAACCGCTGCTAACGGTACGTTGATACTTGCCGCTGCTAATGCTGGCGGTGCGTTCAATACGACTATTAGCAATGCGGCTTCTGTTGGTCAATCACAGGTTATCTCCATCCCTGACGTTGGCGCAGCAACTGGTAAGTTTATCGTTAATACTGCTGCATTAGTGAGCGGTAACTACCCAGTATTTTCAGGTACGGGCGGCGTGATCATTGACTCAGGTGTTCCAGCTCAGAAATTTGCACAGGTTTCCTTAACTGCCGCGCAATTCAATGGTATGTATGCAGCTCCTGTTCTGTTAGTTGCCGCCCCTGGTGCAAACACCATGATCATCGTTGACAGCATCCAATTACAGATGACATTTGTCTCTGCTGCTTATGCTGCCGGCGGTGTGGTTTCTGCGCAATATGACTTAACTGCAAATGGCGCTGGTGTCCATGCTTCTAGTGATGAAGCTGCTGCTGACTTCTTTGCTGCTGCAAGTACAGTCTTTAAATTGAATGGCGGCTTAGTATTGGCTCCGTTCACGACTTGCGCAAACAAAGGGTTGTATCTTTCCAACTTAACCCAAGCTTTCACCACTGGTGATAGCACATGGAGAGTGAAAGTTTACTACCACTTGATCAGCACAACTGCGTAATGAATCTGGGGGATGTAAAAGTCCCCCATTTTTTAAGGAATAAATATGAGTATATGGGGTGGTGGTTTTATACCGATTGGAAATTATTCTTCGACTGCTTTTAACGAAGATCATTTGATCACGCAAAATAATATAGATATTTTGACCCAAAATTCATTAAACATCTTGGTTCAAGAGCCAGTATAGGGAGATAGGAATGGCAGGAATAAAGATAGATCATTTACCACCAGTGGTTACACCTGCTTTGACTGACGTTTTTCCTATTGATCAAGGTGCGGTAACTTATCAGGAATCAGTTTCTCAAGTTCTTTCATTGTTTCAAGCTAATGGTCAGCCTTTAACAAGAACAAATGACACTAATGTCACCATGACTTTAGGTGGCTCACCCAATACAGCATTATTAAATGCAACTTCCATGACGTTAGGATGGTCAGGTCAACTCTCGGCAACAAGAGGCGGCACTGGAATTGGTACATACGCGCTTGGTGACACGCTTTATAGTTCAGCGGCTAACACTTTATCTAAACTGTCCGGCAATATCACATCGGGCATTCAATATCTTTCTCAAACCGGAACGGGCGCTGTATCAGCTGCTCCTGCTTGGTCAACCATTTCTGGTGGAGATATTACGGGCGCTGCGCTTTCAAAGACTGATGACACTAATGTCACCATGACTTTAGGTGGAACTCCTACCACAGCTCTTTTAAGAGCGGCGTCCATGACGCTTGGATGGACTGGACAACTGTCAGTTGCGCGTGGTGGTACGGGACTCGCGGCGTTGACTGCGCATTATATTCCGATTGGAAATGGTACAAGTGCCTTAACGCTGCTTGCTCCTTCAGCAACTTCAGGTATCCCTTTAATTTCTCAAGGGGCAGCCGCTGACCCTGCTTATGGCACGGCTGTTGTGGCTGGTGGTGGTACGGGTATCGCAACGACTACGCCTTACAGTGTGATTTGTGCGGGCACTACGGCAACAGGCCCATTTCAAAGTTTGGCTAGTTTGGGAAATGCTGGTGAACAGCTTACATCGAATGGCGCAGGTGCATTGCCTACCTGGCAATCAGGCACTACTTCACCATTAACCACAAAAGGTGATCTTTACACCTTCAGTACGGTTAATGCGAGACTTGCTGTTGGGACGATCAATGGTCAAATCCTCCAGGTTAATTCTGGGGCGGCTACAGGTCTGGCGTGGTCAACTGCCACCTATCCTTCAACAGCGCTCAATGCTGCGCGTATATTGCGGTCTGATGGCACAAATTATGTCGACACCACATCCACCTTTGCAGATACTTATGCAGCCAGTGGTTTTCTCTATGCCAATGGCGCAAACAATGTGGCTGGACTCGCAACAGCTAACAATGGCGTTCCTGTAACAAGTAATACGGGCGTACCTTCCATTTTAGCCGGTCCAGCAGCCACAGGAAGAGTTCTCACATCTAATGCAGCCGCTGCACCTAGTTGGTCAACTTCCACATTCCCCTCAGTTGGAGGGGCTGCCGGTAATGTTTTAATCTCAGACGGCACGAACTATATTGCATCTACCTCTCTATGGCCCAATACGGTTGGAACCGCTGGAAAGATATTAAGGTCAGACGGAACGACAAATGCCTATACGACTTCCACTTTCGCTGATACTTATGCAGCCAATTCAATTTTGTACGCAAGCAGCGCAAACACCGTTGCGGCCCTCGCCACTTCGGCTGCGGCGGTATTAACTACTGTTGCTAGTGTGCCTACCTGGGCAGCTCAGCTTTCTTTGGCTTTAGGTGGATTGAATGCTTCATTAACAGCAAGTAATGGCGGTATCTTTTATTCGACAGCATCAGCCGGTGCTATACTATCGGGAACCGCAACCGCAGGTTTGGCTCTTTTATCAGGCGCGAGCACGACACCTACATGGTCAACAAGCAAGCCTATAACTCAAGTTGTGGTGCAAGTATTTGCTGCTACGGGTACATACACGCCCACAACTGGAATGGTCTACTGTGAGGTGGAAGGTGTTGGTGGAGGTGGTGGTTCAGGTGGGACATCAGGGGTTGCTGGCTCTCAGTATAGTAGTGGTGCTGGTGGTGGTGGAGCTTATTCTAAGGGAACCTTTACAGCGGCAGCTATTGGGGCATCTAAAGCAGTGGCTATTGGTGCAGCGGGTTCGGCTGGCGCAGGAGCTAATGGTGCAGGTGGCAACGGTGGGACCACTACATTTGGCTCAACTTTATTAACCGCGCCAGGAGGTTCAGGTGGTGGCGGTGGCGCAACGGCTGTCGGAGGTGCGGGCGGCACGGCTGGAACTGGAACTACTTTGGCATTACCTGGTACTCATGGTGGAAATTCAATTGTGAATGGTTTAGCTGCTTCAAACGTCTTTCCATGCTCTCTTGGTGGAAGCTCAATGTGGGGACAGGGCGGTGTAAATACGACAACAAATGGCACTTCAACGGGTAATCCAGGTACTGGCTACGGAGCAGGTGCAAGCGGATGTAATACATACAATACAGGTGCTGATTTTGCCGGTGGGGCTGGAACAATAGGGTATTTAATCGTAAAAGAATACTTATCAGTTTAAGGAGATAAATATGTCAGGCGTAAAAATAAGTCAGTTACCAGCTATTGTTACTCCAGCGGCAGGCGATATATTTCCTGTTGTGCAAAGTGGCACAACATATAAAGAAACAGTTACTCAATTGGCATCTTTGGTTTCATCTAATATTTCAGCTAGTTCTATAACCAATACCATGCTCGCTCAAATGGGTTCTTATACGATTAAAGGTAATAACACTAACGCCACCGCAAATCCTCAAGATATTAGTGCGGGTCAATATCCCGCAACCCATACAAATGACAACGCGGCAGCGGGCAATGTGGGTCAATATCAAGAGAGTCTTGTTGCGCCTGGGGCCGCTGTTGCCGCTGCCACAGCTACCGCCGTTAATGTGACCAGTATCGCTGTTGCGGCTGGAGATTATGACTGTTGGGGAAATATAGATTTGGCTGGAACGGGAACAGGACATAGTGTTTTTGTGGGTTGGATAAGCACGACAAGTGCAACAGCTCCCGCTTCAAATTTCTACGCTGGTCCTTATTTGGCTGTCGCTGTAGATTTTGCTCCCGGATACGGTATTGTCGTACCCTATAAAAGGGTGAGTCTCGCCGCACCAGGAACAATCTATTTATCTACTGCGATAACTTATACTGGTGGCGCATCAACAGCTTGCGGAAATCTTTTTGTAAGACGTGCCAGATAGTTACTCATGAAGGGTTGCTGAAATTATTCGGTAGCCCTCTGCTTGAAGTTCTTTTATCTTTTTAGGCCATAGAATTACTCTAACATCTGTGCGTTCAAATAATTCTGGCACTTGAAGGTTTTGATAAACGAGAGTCCATTTTCCGCGCGTTAATTTAAAGTGTGGGTCTACTGCTTTAAAAATATCTGGGGTCATGCTGTTTCCTTTAGTTTTCGGCGTTCATGCCATTCTTGTTCTGTTATCTCTATATTGTCGCCAAACTCACGGACGAATATTCCGCTTCCACATGATTCTCGTGGGACATCAGCATTGTGAAACCATTCTTTGATAGACTTCATCCAAGATGATCGGCAGGATTTACAGACTCGAAGAGTATAAAAGTTTATGTTTCCCGTAACGCCAGGATAACTTAAAACTTCCTTTTCAAATGGCAATTTCATTTCGTCCATATCATAAAAACATGCCATCCATAATGTTCTTCGATCTTCATCTTGTTCTTTGCAGCGTACACATGTTTCAGTCATTTTCTACTACTCCATTTTCAAGTATATAAATAAGCATTGTAGCGAGAGCATTTGCTAAGTTAGGGTCAAAGATATTAGAGGTTAATTTTCTTCTTAACCATGCGTTCTCGCCTGTCGCTTCTGTTGAGTCGCATTCGTAGTTCACAATGAAGTTATTAGCTATCTTCATGTTTTCGTCAACTGAATTGAATCTTGTTATAAATATTCTATAATTATCAAATGGCTCGCAATTTTTAAGTTTAACATTGTTAGGAATAAACGTAAGTAATTCAGAAGCCATAAAGGCATCACAAATCTTATAGTTTGGATTGCATTCAGCATCGAATATTATTTTTGGGATTACTTCGTATTTCTCATGACCATTATGAACCCAATAGAAGAAGCTATTTTGTTCAACCCCAAGGGTTAATAGTTTTTTTGAAAGCTCAAGAGAACATACCTTATCTTCTATTTTCATAATAAATTTACTTCCTCCGCTTGATTACCTTTTTGACCTTTAACAACATCAAACTCAACTCTGTCACCTTCGTTTAATGTTTTATAACCTTCAATTTTGATTGCTTTGAAGTGAACAAATACATCACCGCCTTCGTCTCGCTGAATAAAACCATAACCTTTTCCTGCATTAAACCATTTAACTGTTCCTTGTTCTTTCATTGTGGTGCTCCTTAATTTTTATTCCATATAAAAATACGATTGTTTTCTTGGTTCTTGCCGCGGCTTACTATCCACTGCTCATAAATTTCTTCATGAGCAATCTTCATAATTGGTTTATCACCGTGAACATCTACATTGCCGATCAAGATGAATGTTTCAACCTGATCGAGAATAAGTTTTTCTTTTATGCCAAAAGGATTGCTGCTATAAGGCATTTCGTGAGGTGCGTATGTTGTTATCCAACTACCTATGACAACTTGTGGCTTATACTTTTCGACAGCTTTTAGAGCATCAATCTTTTCAACATCTCTGGGATAATTTATTGTTGGCTGGCGCATTGCTTCATAGGCTGCTTTAATGTCTGGTCTGTCCTGTTGTTTTGAATCTGTCATCTGAATTTTAAGATGAAAACCTAAGTCACCAGCACCCGCGCCAATCTCTATAACAGAGCGATCACCAATAACCTTTTGAAGAAACAAATGTTGTTCCACGGTAGGTATTCCGTAACGAGCATGTATGTGACAAAAAGTTCTGAAATCGTCCCATTTATAGGCTTGCAGAGTTTTGGATGGCAGCAACTTAAGTCTTCCATTAGGTAAAAGCAGTTCTGATGAAATATCTCTTGTGCTATTCGCTGATATTATTCTTGAGATCATTATCTTGTTCCATTTGTTTTATTTTATCTTCTAAATACCATCGGGCTTTTTTCAGGTCTTCAAGACCACCTTTATCGAGAAAGCGCCAAAGATATTTCACTGCATTCCCTACATCAAAATCCATGTGTCTCGTAACGTCTATACATTCAATTCTGCGTCCACATTCGCATGTTGCGGGACTATTGTTATAATGCTTAGGATGATTAACATTGTCATGCTCACGTTCACATTTTTCTAGTTTAGCTTCCATGTTTATAATTTCTTTTGTTCTGTCAATGATCGCCATGTTTGCTCTCTAGTTTAGTTAAAATGCTTTCAATGATTGGTACTGATAGCTTTTGAAAACTTAATCTTATTAAGTTAATTTCTTTTTGAATATCAAGAAGTGCGTGTTCATAGCCTCTTTGATAAGACTCATCCAAACCAACCATTTTATCGCCCATACTATTGCCTTAATGTAGTTTTTGGACTAACTGCCCGTTGAGTTCTTTAATGAAGAACGCCTTTAACTTTTCTATATCAACATTCCTTTCGGTTGTGCTCATGCCTAAGTTTCTTATGAATCGTAAAAGATTGGCGTCACATGAAGCCATCGATGCTAAAAACACCGTTATTAATATATTTAGAGATTTCCCTTCATGCTCTTTTATTTGTTTAACAAAGCGTTTAATAGCATAGTTAAACACAGGTTGAGAGATTGATCGCACTGTTTCTATCATCTCTTGTTCAGTAAATTCTTTTTCACTCATGCGAGCACCACCCAATCTTGTGCTATGAACGCATCGAAAGCAGGAATGAAGGTATAGGGTTCCATTGAGTTTAAAACTATTGATTTAGAATCGTTATCATAATGTATATACATCTCATTCCAATCTTTTAGCCAAGCCTTTTTGTTTTTTTGTAGGAAAGGAATAATGTCATAAAACTTAAACTCACCTTCTTCGCCATCAACTATCCATCCATCAGAAATCATGATGTCTTCGTTATAAGCATAGATGGCTGCTCGTGGTTGATAAGTCTTTACATCATTACCATCCATTTTAAAATAAATAGCACCCACCCATGATTGACGAGTTACTTTATTACCTTTCTGTAAAGCGTCCATTGCTTCATTGAATTTCATGTTAGTCCCTTAATGTTATTACTCGGCAAACATTTCATTGATGATAGTTTCAAACTGCTCCTTACGGCGCTTTACTAAATCAAGATCATCTAGGGCTTCAATTAATTCATCAAAAGGTATTGGGTACTTGGAGGCGTATTCTTGAATCTTTTGTTCTTTTTCAGCAATCATGCTTTCAATCTTACAAATCTCAAGCTCAGCTTTCTTTTTCATCTCTTTAGCGCGTAAGGGAGCCATCGCTTCGTTAATCTTTTCCTTGGCTAATACGAGTAACTCTTTATATTTGATTAACGCCATGTTGTTTATTTCCTTATGAGTAAAAGTTTTTTGTTCTTTTTTGGTTTCTCAGATGTTATAGCTGTGCCTGTAATAGCAATCGGCAAACATGCAGTAGTGACACTTCCTACTGAAGAGATGGAAATAGATTGCTGTTGAGCCGCACCCATTTGGCGAAGCATCTGATGGTATTGGTCATTATTCATGTTCTGTTGAACTCCCATAACATGCTGACAATGATTAGAAGAACACATGTGGCAGTAGCCATGTCCTGCAATTCCAAAGCCTAATCCCATTAGTGACATCACACTCTCCATAAAATCATTTTGGACGTGGGAGCCTTTCACTCCCAACCTCTCTGGTTAGCCTAACGTAACCGCTTGGGTTGCAAGACGGGAATTAGACCTCGCCTAACGGCACAATCAGAGGCTCTTCGATCATGCGCCTGAATCGGTTGCCCTTGCGGGTACTAGAACGGCCTACATGTCTTTTTGAGCTTCCGCCCAAACTTGGTGGGGCGATGCTTGGATTTCAAATTAGCGCGTGGCACTCCTTGCAAGACGAGTGTTATCCGGTCGCACCAAGCTTCACTAATGGTTGCCCCATTAATCTTTAATGTTGATACCAACTCCATACCATCCCTGCAATTGAAGAACTCAATAAACAGATTGATAAAACATTCCCACATAAACTATTGGGAGACATATATCTATCAAAACGATCAACTTGTATTTTAAAATTTTCCGTGTGATACCACGCCATATAAAAGCACCACCCAAGGAAACCAAAATACAATACGGACAGGGGATAGATAATCATCTAATTACTCACAATTATGTGGCGTGGAAGCATCGCAACCAATAACAGGCGCGTCTTGTGAAGCAAAAGCAGAACCACTTAACACTAAAACACTAGCGACAACTAGACTTAATAATACTTTCATGGTGAAACTCCTTAGTTAAATTACATTGCTCTGATGTAACAGTAGAGCAACCACAATAAAAAAAATGTTACAAATGTTTCCATCATTCATGCTCACATTTGCAATCAAAAGATTCTATATATTTTACAATAAGCCACCAAATGACAGCTATTGTTATAAAAGTTTCCATTTTACACACCTCGTTACAGTTGCGGTGGCCCGTCATAATTCCCCTTGGGACGCCAAGCCGATGACTACACTGCCACCACTTCTGTTTATATATACATTTTTATTTAATTTGTAAAGTCCTAAAATGGAACATCTATGTCATCCTGAAAACTGTCCTTGGGGGCATCGGCAGGTTTCGCCACAGCACCTTCAGATTTGATGTAATCCTTGACAGTATTCTTTGGAGCATACATACCACCGTTAGGGTTGGGCTTCCCTTCTTCCATGCCGAGTTCAAGCTTTCCTGCTCTGCCCGGACAGTCTGAGGCTCTGAGTTCACCGGCTTCATACTTGTCAAGTAATCCCGTAGCATCAGCGAAATGTCGAAGTTTAAAGGCCATAGCTTCCAAGACATAATCAAAGATTAGACGCTCACGACCCATGTTATCCCAAATCTTCATCTTGAGCTTTATCATCTCGTTACCCGATTTGGCGACCTGATCGGTAGCCTCGATGACCTGGAAGGAATACTCTCCAGGTTCAACCAGGGCCATCTCTTGCAGTTCTTGTTCTGTTTTAGGGGTGAATCTCATTATTTATCTCCTTGAGGTTTGATTTTGTTTTCCATATAAGCGATACACTTCACGATCAGAGCTTCTGGCATCTCATCAAAGGACACAGCTTCAGCCTTGTCTAACCATTTCTGGGTGACTTCTTCTGGTTCTTTGAATATCTCGATGAGGTGCTTTAGGTGATCGATCTGTTCTTTGGTTGCCAAAACTTCAGCAACAGCATGGCGCTCCAGGACTTCACGACCATAACGCTTCGCTATTTCCTCATAAGAGAAAGGGAATTGCTCACCATCAGGGAAGGCTTCTATGCGGGACTTCTTGATAATGCCGACTCTTTCCTTTGGTCCACGCTTTTGAACTTCAAAAACGAGGTCGAATAGGTAGTCGAGCTTTTTATAGCAATCAAACGTCTGTCCTAAGACCGCCATGTTCTGTCCATACTCATTCTTGGCATGACTGGTGATAATAACATTCATGTCTAACCTGAGCAAAAGACTGAGTAAATGCTTTATTTTCTTGTTGGCTTCACTGTAATGTCGACCAAAGTCTGTACCGTTCTTGGCGGCCGACTTGTTCAGAAGGTCTTCATAAACAATGGTCAAAGGGTCAATAATGAGGGTTCTGTACTCATGTTTCTCAGTGAGCAGGGTTTTTACTTCAGTTACCAGCTCATCAAAGTCTGTGGTGTTATAGATCACGCCACCTTTTTGTTGTAGTAATTTGACATACTGATCGTTATGGGAACCCTTTTCTGTGTCGATCAGATAAGGGGACGGGAAACTAATCGCGGCTGTGGTCTTACCTGTGCCAGACGCTCCATAAAATAATGCCTTCAGCCTTTTTTGTACCGCTTCTGGTTTTACTGCTCTTAAAGCCATGTTACACCTCTTTTCTTTAGTTAATGTTGTGACCATTTAAGGTCTTCGGAAAAATCCCCTGTAGGCACTACGATGCCCACTAGGGATGTCTCTATTCTGGGTAGCAGGTCTCAGCACACTTGGAGCAACAAAAGTCTTCAGGAGCTGACCAATCGTGGTGGTGCATATAATTGGTCGAGCTCTCACACTTGCAGTGCTCACAGTGGCAGGCCATTTCCAGGTCGGCGATGTACTCGTATCGCATTTCATGGATGATGTCGTTTTGATGGTTACTCATAGGTTCCCCGCTATAATCTGATCGGTTAATACAATTAGGTTTGCGTAAAACATGGCAGTTAAAACAGCCATCCAAAATAGGTTCTTGATTATGACCACGGTCCACCTCGTACAAATCCTGGGTCTTCGTTATAAAGTAGGTCTTGGTCGGCGTTGTACTCATAGACAGCATCTTCCAAGAGTTCAGTCATGCGGCGGTTCATGTAGCTTGAGACACCGTCACGCCATTCTTTTACAAACTCAATCTCTTCATCTCGATCAGTGGAGTTTTTTAGGAAACGCAGTAAAGCGGGGAGCATCTTTGTTTCGTAAGCAGGATTGTCAGCGCCGGTTGCTTCATTGGCATAGCCATCTTCGGCTATCATGAGGGTGGCAGCTAATTTGTGCTGATCAAAGTCAGCCAAGTCATCTAGGTCGATGGTGTATTGTTTTAGGCAGTTGTCCATCTTGGCGTAATGAGAGACGAGGTCTCTAGCCATTTCCTTTGGCGTGATGCTTTTCATGTTTGCCATTCCTTTGACAATTGGGTGTTGCTTTAACACAAATATCTGAGCTAAACTCTTCGCGTTCATTAGATGACTCCTTAGTCGGGGTTTTAATGTTCAGTGATCAGGGGGCCTGCAAGCCCCCGTCACACCTGTGTTACTCTACCTTCATCAAACAGTCGTTTGCCTTGTCTTCTTCGTAAACAACCATCCAATCTTTACCGTATGTTTCCTTGTATTTTCTTATTAAGTCTGCTCTCCTTAGAATTTTTACCATTGTTTCTTGTTCTGTAGGGCTCATGACTACTCTCCAATACTTTCAAACTTCTTACTACTCATAGATCTTTCTAGTATGTCCTTTACTAGTTGACCTAAACTTATATCTTTCTGTATTGCCACTATTTTTAATTTCTTCCAGCATTCCTTGGAAACTTCTGCTGGTATGGACTTTACTTCTTCTTTGGACATTTTTATTTTCCTTAGTAAAAATTGGTAATCTACAATTGCATCACTAACAGTCAATGGTGCTATTATACCGTGGCATCATTGTTTGTCAATTCTTTTTTGTCATGCTTTTCTTTGGATTTCATGAGCACTGACAATATATAACTGTTCATTGAAGTATCATTTTCGGCTGCTACCTTCTTCAGGAAAAGCCACAATTCCCGTGTCATTCGCATATTGAACGACTTTATTTTCACGACATTACTCATTTTAACAATCCTTTACTTGTGGGTTATTGGTAGTTTGGTGCTATAATATCAAACATCCATCTAAATGCAAACTATTTATAGCGCCACCAGGCTTTGCGTTCAGGACACCACCTAAAGCCGTGACGCTTCAGCCTTTCCTTATAGCCAAAGGTCTTGCCGGTTACCCATATCTTCATATCGGCTGGATTATTGGAGACGTGGAGGCCGTAGCTTTTGATCTCACTGATGTCATCAGGGTCTTTGGATTTGCGCCCTGGGCGCGGCGCTGTGTGGTCATCGAAGAGAACATAGTCCGGGACCTTGGCTAAACAGTCATAGGCGCTATTTACATCCTGCATTTTTCTAAGACCCGCTGCGTTCCGGTCAGGATGGTAGCGTGATGCCAACCTCCGATAGGAGTCCTTAATAGCCTTCCTTGTTACTACTTGACCCATCAATTCCATGACGGTCAATGCTTCCGCTACACTCATAGCCATGTCATTAAATCCTTTTAATTGACATACAACTCATTGTATTTTAATTTATATTCAATGTAGAGGAGTTGTCAACATGACAAAGAAGTGTTCAGTGAGAGGATGTAAATCGGAAATCGTAGTCAAAATACATAAACTGTGTCGGCCACATTACATGAGGTATCATAGTAAAGGTCATCCAGGCGGCCCTTTTATTCCCCGTAAAACCCGCCTAAAGGTCTATGAACCAGAGATAGAAGAAACCAAAATGGAAGCTAAAGGAGATTAAACCCCCTAGAGTTTAAAAATTTAAGATTGGGTGGGATGCAAAGGATTGCGCAACTGCTTAGGAACAATGGGCATAGTTTGCCGCTACGCCCACTTCAATCTTCCGTTATCACAAGTTCACTTAAGGATGAATCATGACTCACAATAATTCACATAAGGAAATATCATGAAGCACGATTTTAACACGCTCCACCTGTTCTGGGCAATCCGAAATATTCCTTCCAGTATTTTAAATATCCAAGAAAGAATGATTTTATTAATGCTCCTAAATTGTGCCGGTGCTGAGAATCGCTCTTGGCATGGGCAAGCCTCTCTCGCTGAAATGTGTTCCCTCTCTGAGACCTCTATTAAGAAATATTCCAAAGCGCTTGTACAAAAAGGGTTCGTTATTATTCACAACCCCGTGACCTACGGCAGGTCAATTTGTAACCAATATGAGTTGGTCATTGACCACATTATGGCGTTCGCCAGAGACCAAAAGGGGTCGCGGGACGATACCTTTACAGATCAAAAGGGGTCGCGCGGCGAGAGAAAGGGGTCGCCGCGCGACTCCGAAAGGGGTCGTGGCGCGACTACTAAGAATAAAATAGAAGAAAGAAAGAAGAAGGGGTCTTCGAGCGGCGTTGGAGCGCCGCCTTCGCCCCCTCCCGCACCTGAGCGTATTGGAGTGCCTTGCCCGCCAGAGATCAGCGCAAGGTTTGATGAAATTTTTAATCGGCGTGGTCGCAAGCAAACAGCTCACTAGGAAAATTGATGAAAAACCAGAAAGCGCTCATGGCAGAGACAGCCGTCATTGGCTGTATGTTGACCCACAATGAATATTTGGATGACGTTTTAGCCGAGCTCAAGGAAGAGGACTTTGACACCTACTTTCTGAAGCGCACCTTTGTGGCTATTACGGAGATGCGCAAACGCGACCCGCGCCAGGCCATCGACATTATCACCGTCACCGCGTTCATGAAGACCCTGCACAACGAGACAGAGAGCTATATTTTCACTGAGCTTGCCGATGTCGCGCTTTATTCCTATACAGCCGCCAATCTCAAGGGTTACATGGAGATGGTTAAAAAAGAGTCTAACAAACGAAAAACTGCACAACTATTAACCATGTCAGCGCAAAAGATAGCGAATGATGATGCGGATTACCTGGATTACATTCGCAATGGATTAACCCACATCGAGAACAACTGCCCCTTTGTGGTGACGCCCTTTGGGGATTTACTGGACCAGGTGATAACCAAGCTTGAAGAGGACAGCTCGAAGGGAGGTGGCCTGACTGGCCTGGCGACAGGCTTTTTGGACCTGGACGACTACACAAACGGCCTTCAGCCTGGCGACCTCATCATCCTCGCAGCGAGGCCCTCCGTGGGGAAGAGTGTCCTGATGCTGAACATCGCCGAGAACATTGGCCTGATTAAAACCCGGGAACCCACGGTCATATTCAGCCTTGAGATGCCCGCCGCTCAGCTCATCAAGCGCTCTCTGAGCCGCATGAGCCGCGTGAGTGGAACTGATTTATTTAAGGCCAAGGTGACGGGTCAGGACTGGATAGACATGGCTCCAGCCATTGAGCGCATGAGGGAGTCGAAGCTCTTTATCAACGATTCATCGCGACTCTCAACCTACCAGATGCGCTCCTACTGCCGGAAGATTCGCAACGACCACGGCCTGAAAGTGGTGTTTATTGATTACATCGGCCTGATGGATGGCGAAGGGGAGAACGAGACACTGCGCCTTGGAAACATCTCGCGCGACCTGAAAGCATTGGCGAAGGATTTTGATATACCCGTGTTTGTTTTGTGTCAGTTGAACCGCAAGATTGAAGACCGCCAGGACCGCACGCCCCGTTTGTCAGACATTCGTCAGTCGGGGAATATTGAGCAAGATGCAGATATTGTGATGTTCTTAGACCGTGAAAAGAATGATTCTCCTCAAGCCAGACTCACGATTGCCAAGCACCGGAATGGCCGACTTGGAGAAATTACTTTAGCGTTGGATTTACAACACTTTGAGTTTAAAGATCACATTAAGTTCTAGGATGTAAATAAAATGAGCATAGCGCTATGGATAGCGAAGAAACAACAGCTCTTTTACCTGGTGAAACAGGTTTCCGATGCTTATGGGGGGGGTGGCGGCGATGAAGCAGAGTGGTTGAGAGAATATGGCAAGGATGTGGCTGAGGCGAACAAGGAAGACCTACAGAAGGCGATCGACCTTTTTGAGCACCTACTTAAGGTCGCGCCGCCTGCGTTGCTTAAAAGGCCTGAGAAGGCCGTTAAACTGTATCACTGCCTTGAGTGTGGGTATCGCCCACCCTTCTGTCGCTTTGATTTGTACAACAAGTGTTCTAATATTAATGAAAATGTTCCTCATGGAACATAAGGGAGCGTGATGAGCAAGCAAAAGCAGAGAACCGTAAATCTGGCAGACCGTCAGGCGAGCATGGAATTGCTCAAACAACTTTATCAGGGAGCCGTCAAGGATGACAGCCAAGTTCAAGCTAAAGAGGCAAAGCCCAAAGGAGGATGTGCTCCAACAAGCACTCGTCCAGTGGATGAGGTACATGAAGATACCCCATATCCACATTCCCAACGAGGGTAAGCGCAGCTTCGCCTTGTACAACTGGCTCCTGAGTATGGGTTTTAGACCTGGGGCTTCTGACCTGTTTGTGCCACGCATGAAAAAAGGGTTTGGTGGATATTGGATTGAAATGAAGCAGTACGGTAAAAAGCCGACAGAAAATCAACTGGCTTTTCTTGAGGAAATGCGAGCGGAAGGCTACAAGGCTGAATGGTTTGATGACTGGGACGCTGCACGAAAAAGTGTCGAAGAGTATGTGAGTTTGTGATAAGTTGAACAGGTTGGTTACTTCCATTTCCAACACTCCTCGTTTTATGTGTGAATTCGGATATGTATTTTCTTAGTATTGGCCCCGTTCGCGGGGCTTTTTTTTTGGCTTTTTTTGGATGGAGAGAATAAGGATGTTAAAGAGCAAATGTTGTCAGTTTACTGTTTGGGTGTACAGTGGCGGGGAAGGAACTTCGTTTTATGTTTGTGACGGTTGTGACATGGCTTGTGATACCATTACACCATTGGATATTAACTTTAAGGACAGTAAAGATGCCGAAGTTCAGCCAGGAGTCATTCTCTAAACTTTCAACTTGTCACATGGAATTACAGACCCTTTTTTATGAGGTTATTAGACATTTTGATTGCCAAGTGCTCGAGGGATTTCGCAATGAGGCAGATCAAAATAAGTATTTTGAGCAGGGGAATACTCAACTTAAATGGCCTCATGGCAGACATAATTCTACGCCAAGCATGGCGGTTGATGTAGCGCCCTACCCCCTGGATTGGAAAAATGCCAAACGGTTTTATTGGTTTGCGGGCTATGTAATGGGCATTGCTCAGCGCCTAAAAGATGAAGGCAAGATGACATATTCGGTAAGATTTGGCGGCGACTGGAATAGCGATAAGGATATTACTGATCAAAATTTTAATGATTTGGTACACTTTGAATTAGTGTAATTAGGAGTTGTATGTTTGTATTAAATGGTGCATTTAGTATGAATAGACATTAAAATATAAATTAATTTTTGCTAAGGATTGGCAAATGGGTACAAAAAGACCTAGACCTCAACCGAACCCCGCTTTGGTTGGAAGCGGCAGAGATGCCTATCTCTTTACATCTGAACGCAGAGACGCAATTGTCGATGCTATCCGTCACAGAATCCCCTACGAACTTGCTGCAGAAGCCAATGGCATTGATGAACAAACAATCTATGCTTGGCTGAAGAAAGCTCGCCGAGATAAAGCCGAGGGAATTGAGAGCGACTATGTTCTTTTCGCAGAGGCTATAAAGAGAGCAGAGATGACAAAAGTGCGCGAACATTTAGACATGATCGCTGCAAAACCTGAGCGCTGGCAAGCCGATGCGTGGATATTAGAGCGCAGATGGCATCAGCATTTTGGGCCCAATGCGCAACTGAATGAGCTTAACAAACGGATGGCTAAGCTTGAGATGGAAACAGGTCACAGCTTGCCAATGGATGAAACGGAAGATCATGAATAAGGATATTCAACATGGAATATTGTCCTCGCGATGGTGGCCCCAAGCCTCCTTTAGGTAAAGAGAATCAATCAATTAATCGTCAACGTGAGATTGAAGCTCAAGCCTTAACTCGTGCCAAGCAAGAAGCAGCCAAAGTCCCTGAACCCATGAACCATGCCAACTCTGGCTATGGTGCTATCAAATATTAAGGAAGATTCCCATGAAACCAAAGAAAGCACCCATGAAGAAAGACAGCAAGAAGAAGGAAAAGAAACCATGCCGTTATTAAAGGGAGCAAAAGCCAAGTCCCCCAAAGGCTTTGGAAAGAATGTGAAGACTGAGATGAAGGCTGGCAAGCCTCAGAAGCAAGCGGTTGCTATCGCATACTCGGAAGCACGTGAAGGTAAAAAGAAAAAGCCAAAAAAAAAGTAACTCAACTACAAGTTAGGCAGACTGGATATTGTCGAGCTTGTGGCACTACTTTTGTGGATTGTGGCTCATACTAAAAAGGATTTGGTCATGGCAGATAAATGGATTAAAGGCGCTATCAAAAAGCCCGGTGCTCTACGCGCTACACTCAAAGTGAAAGCGGGTGAGAAGATACCTGCCATCAAACTCAAGAAAGCCGAACACTCCAAAAACCCTTTGACTGCCAAGCGTGCCAATCTCGCTGAAACCATGCGTGGCTTTAAGAAGGGAAAATAGAATGGCTATCGTGGCGAACAAATGGCTTGAGAAAGAGCAAAAGAAGATTGAGAAGCAGACAGCTCCAGCCTATAGGCAGGAGAAGACACGCTCAGCGCTTGAGGTGCGAGACTTTCCTGACTTCATTCCTGTTAATGCCAACAAGCCCGCTAAACGTCATAGCAAATGTCTTAAGACCAACCTGGTGCGAACTTTGAGAGGCGTGAGGAAATAGATGCTATGCAAATCATGCAACTATCCTGAGAGTCGTGTGGTTGAGACGCGACAGGATGAAAATCATAATCAGATATACAGACGCCGTGAGTGTATCAAATGCGGCGTCCGCTACACTACGCAGGAACATTTGCGGGATAACCCCAAGAAGACAGAGTACAAGACGGCACCACCAAAGAGGGTGCTTGAAAAATGACGCTGAGCGCATCAGGGATTGCCAAACGAATATCAATGATGGAAGCCTCTCGTCACAAGGGAACGGTTAAACATATTACACTGGAAGATGAACGGACAATTATCCATGCGACAGACGAAGACAAGATTTATGTTCCTACGGGGACTGGTCAAATTTTTCATGATAACGATTCCTTTGTGCGTGTCATTATGGGCCCTTATGGGAGTGGAAAATCTACACTCTCAATATGTGAAATTGTTAGACGCGCTTGCGCAATGCCAGTTTGGCACTCTGGTAGACGAAGAAGCCGATGGGGAATCGTTAGAAATACGTCAGGAGAGTTACAATCCACAACTCTCGCAACGTGGCTCGCCTGGTTCGGTGAGCTTGGCGATATACACAAGCGACAAAAACCCATCCTCACCTATGAACATACCTTCAATGACGGCGATGGTGTAGTCGAATTGGAACTCTTATTTATAGCCCTTGATAGACCGGAAGATGTGCGAAAGATTAAATCTCTCGAACTCACCGGCTGCTATATCAATGAATTGTCTGAAGTGCCTAAAGCGGCAATCGCTCACATGAAAGGTCGTGTAAATCGCTATCCATCCAAGGCATTTTGCCATGAGCCTTACTGGTCCGGTATTATCGCAGATACCAACCCACCTGAAGATGACCACTGGATATTCAAGGACTTTGAAGAGCAATCCTTCCCCAATCACAAACTATTCAAGCAACCTCCAGGACTTATAAAGAATGAAGACGATAAGTGGGTACGCAATCCTAGTGCTGATAACGCTGATCACCTGCCCGATAATTACTATGAAATGCTGGCAGAAGGACAGTCTCAGGAATTTGTTAAGGTCTTTTGCCTGGGTGAATATGGTGCTGTTGGATTTGGTAAACGGGTTTTTCCTGAGTTTAATCCTGATCTACATGCTGTCGATAGCCTTACTGCAATACAGGGTGATTCGTTACTCATTGGTTGGGACTTTGGTCTTACTCCTGCTTGTGTGGTCATGCAGCTCACCGCTCGCGGTCAACTCATGGTCCTGAAGGAATATGTTGGCGATGGGATGGGTATCAGGAGCTTTGCTGAATCAGTGGTAATACCAGCACTCGGCAGGGATTTCCCTTACTGTAAGGTGGGTGTTTCCGTAGCTGACCCTGCCGGTAACACACGCTCTGAAGTCATGGAGGAGATGTCCTGTATTGGTGAACTTGGCTCACTCAACATCCCAACGATCGCAGCTCGCACCAATGATATTGACCCACGACTCGGCTCAATTCGTTACTTCCTGAACAAGATGGTGGATGGAAAACCTGGCTTCGTTTTGGATAAAAAGCTCTGTCCCACCCTGTTTAAAGGCTTTGTGAAGAACTACATCTTTGCTCGTGTCGCAGTTGCTGGTGAAGAGCGATACAAGGACAAGCCTCATAAGAACATGGCATCTCATCCAATGGATGCTTTGGGCTATGGGTGTTTGGAGATCGCCTCTGACCGTATTGCCAAAGACAAGACCGCTGAGAAACCACCCGAGAATATGTTTAACCCTGTAATGAGGATATTTAATTGATTAAATTATTATGGGAAGAGATTTACAACAATTCAGAAATTAAAAGTTGTTCTTACTTTGAAGCAACTTATAGAGCACAAGTTAACGGTGGATGGTTAATTAGGCACGAGACTTGTTGTGATTACCAATATGCGTGTGTTGATGATTGCGAGGATAATCCAACGCATAGACATATTGATGAGGAAGGTTGGCAAAATATCAGGAATGTCATTACTTTTATTCCTGACCCTGGTTATTTATGGGATAAAAATATTATGGATGGAGTTATTTAATTTATGGAATCTAATGTAATTAAAGCTAAGGATAAATTACTCATAAAGCCAAAGCCTTACATCGATCAACTTGAGCACATTGTCCATGCGCTCGACAGGATTGCTGAAGAGTTAGCTGCAATCAATGAACGCCACAGAGCGCAAGACGAAGAACCTTATTAAGGCTGGCGCATGTGGCTTAAATCGCATCATTGGGTGGATGTTCCCCATACGGTTTATGAAAGGCGTAGAGAGATGCGCGTCCGTGAATCAAGGCATACGGTCATGTTATTTGATCGGCGCTATTACGATATTGATACAGGCAAGTTTAAGACTGACAAGCTGCCGACATTGTATAGCGAGAGTTGGGCTGATTTGATGGAATCAGGTGATTCGTCTCAAGACCATACGGATTATCTTTATAGGAAGAAGGGCTATTGCGATACTTGGTTCACACCAAAGGATAATGACTTTGAGGAAGAGTGTCGAAAAGAGGATGAGGCAAAGCGAGAGCGGGAACAGCGAGAACAACGGGAACAGCAAGCGCTTAAAGCTAGAAAGTATATTGAAGACCTTGAAGAGCGTAATAGAAAGCTTGCTGAAAAGCGTGAATTTGATGCAGAAGTTCAACGTAGAGTAGCCATAGCCAAGGAAAGAGAACGATTAGATCGAGAACTGGAAGAGTCGAAAGAAAGGCGTTTAGCTTATGACAGACAGCTTGCCGAAGTAGAGGCGCGAATTAAAGCTCAGCAACAGGTGAGAGCGCGAATCGCTCATGAGCAGCAACATGGAACAAGTTTTTGTAATGTAAGGCCGAATAAGTGGTTTCCGAAATGATCTTTCGTATTGTGCGTATGAATACGCGAGTGAATATAGGCGGTAAGAAATACTTGATTGTGTGCCCGTTCCATTTGGAGCGCACGCGGTCTTGTGAGGTGGATGAGGAAACAATGACCTATTATTGTTACTCATGCGGTAAAAAAGGGGATGTTGAATGGAAGGTGAGGAGACAAGTGTATGAGTAAGATTGAGATTAAATCATTAAAAGAGATTTTACTGGACTCGGTTAATGAGCTGCAAACGGAAGAGGAAAGATTAAAAAAGGTAATTGATCTTTATTGTCATCAAACTAAATTGATTGACCTTATAGTCAATAATCTTCCAGCGGAAATACAAGAGAAAATTTATAAGGCAGCAGGATTTAAGGAAATGACATTCTAAAAGGAGATATGTAATGGAGTACGATTTCAGTGGTTTATGTGCAGACCAGATTGAGAAGCTCAGGAAGCGTCTTGAAGGTCTGAACAAGGCGTGCGTCAAAGAGTACAAGATTGCTCTAAATGTGATCAATAATCCCTCGCAAATGGAACATAGAGGTGAGATCATGGTTGGAGTTGAAGATGCGCTTCGTGATGTGGTGGGAAAGTGTGAAATATTCTACACTGAAGCCATGAACAACGTACAGCGCGAGCTGGTCAAGTTTCTCTAACGGAAGTTAATTTACAGGAGTTCCACCATGTCAGGACAAGCAGCAGTTACCCTCAAGCTACATTTTGCAAGCGATAATAACAACGTCATCCCAAGAATCGGCAGACTCTACGCGCCTAATAACACTCTGGCTCAAGTCGCTGCGGCTGGTTTCCTCGATGGTTATTTATCCGCTAACGGTAATGATTTGTTAGCGACCGATTTTATTGCCGCAGTCGCTTCCGATGGACATCAATGGTACAAGCCCGTTTTCACAGCAGGCTCATGCCAATTGACTGTAAACCCGTAAACTTAATTTAATTTAAAGGAGATGTGTAAATGTTATTAAAAGAAGCTTTAGACGCATTACAAGCTGGAGCCCGTTTGTTCCGTGAGGGTTGGGATATTAAAGATGGCTATCTTGCCATGATGCCAGGCATGAAGCATGTGTGGAAAATCGTCCTCCAACCTCAGCCAAATGCCGGAAACTATATCTTCTCATTGGAAGATTTACTGGCTAGTGATTGGGCTCATTTTGTATCTGAAGCAGAGGCAGACGAGTCTTCTGACTCGGAAGCTGATGTAGAGCTTTAAGATTGAAAAAGGGCTGCTTTGACATAGGAATGTTGAACTAGCCCTTTAGAAGAGTTTGCAGAGCTGGCGAAGGTTCAGAGGGTGGCCTTAAATATCCTCGTTAATGTAGGTTGCGTTACTGCCTAGGAAAGGGACGCAGATGCCTTAACAAAAATCCCGTCAGCGATGCAACATATTTAACCCAAGGAAGGGGAACAGGCATGGAAACAATCGCCGATCAAATGTCTATGGAAGACATAGATGAACAGAATGACAAACTCCAAGCCGAACTCTTGGAAGCTGGCATTGATGAGTCTGAAGTTCTGCAAAAAGCCCGCGAAGACCTCGTCCTTTGGGATGGCTACTTCAACGAAAATATAGTGCGCGGCAAAGACGATATGAACTTTGTCTTGCGTGACCAATGGTCTGCTGTCGAGCGCTCTGAGTTTAATCGCTTATTTAAGCCCGCAATGCAGTTCAACAAGCTATATGATGTAACGAAAAAAGTAGTTGGTGAGCAACGGAAGAACAAGCCAGACTTAATAGTAAGATCACTAACAGGCAAGTCAACGCAAGAGCAAATAAACCTCCGAGCCGACTTAGTCCGAACAATATCTTACCAATCTCAAAACGACCTAGTTTACCAAACGGCATTTAAACAAGCCCTCATGATGGGTTTCGGGGCTTTCGAGATTACACTGGATTATGAAAATCCGCGATCTTTTAATCAGGTCGTGCGCTATGAGCTCATCCCTGATGTGACCCGTACCTCCTTTGACCCGACCGCCATGAAGCCACACAAGGGCGATGGTAATTTCTGCTCAAGGCAGTACGTCTACACCAAGGAAGAGTTTTATGCGACCTATCCTTGGGTCATGAACCCTGTTAGCTATTCCGACCCACGCTCTTTGTTAGACTTCCAGTGGGAGACTAGAGATACCATTGTTGTGTGTAAATACACCCGTAAAGAGTGGTTCCCTGTCAAAATAGTCATGCTGAGTGACGGTCAGGTCATGACTGAGGCTGAGTGGGATGATTACCAGGAAAACTTTGAGATGCACAAATCTCTAGCAAGAGATGCTCAGATTGTAAATAAAATGATCTTAAATCAGATTCCAACCATCAAAGCTGAGCGAATGACGAAGGATTATTTCATCCGTCAGTACATGATGACGCAGAACCAGATTATTAAGTACACCGATTGGCCCTCCAAATATTTACCGCTCATCTTTGTAGACGGTGACTCGAACTTTATCCAAGGTCAGCAATACACCCGTTCATTCATCCATGAAGCCAAAGACGCGCAGAAGTTTGTGAACTATGTGGGCTCAGAAGTTGCCGCTGAAATCAAGAACCGCCGCCGAGAGCAATGGATTGGAACACCCGATAACATCATCGGAAATGAGCAGATGTGGCGTAACCCTGAGCTTCAGAACGGTATTTTGATTGCCAAACCTGACCCAAAAACAGGTCAAATGCCCACGAAAATGCCACCTTGGGAGCTTTCACAGTCCTTGCTTTTACAGTATCAACGTGGTTGTCAAGACATGCGTGAAATCCTTGGGTTCAGTGAGACTGAAGCTCTTCAGGGTCGCGATATGTCAGGCAAGGCACGCCGTGAACGCAAGATGGAAGGCTCGATGTCAGCTTTTGTGTTCTTCGATAATCTCAATCAGGCCATCGAACAAGGTGGTAGAGTGGTATTAGACCTTCTGCCTGTTATTGCGGGTGAAGATGAGCGACACATGGTTATTTCGAAGGCAGACGGTCGAACCGATTCAGTTGTGCTGAACAAGCAGACTGAAGATGGAAAGATTAATACTTTAGAAGGTGGAGACTATGACGTTGAAATCGACACAGGGCCGAGCTTCGCAGTCCAAAAAGACATCGCGCTTGAGTTCTTCCAGCAAACCATCCAAGCCAATCCCCAAACCTTCCCCCTCATTGCCGACCTCTGGGCTAAGAACTTGGATGTCCAGTTCATGCCGCAAATTGCTGAACGCTTTAAGAGCCTTGTGCCACCTGCCATCCTGGCTAAAGAAGAAGGTAAGCAATTACCTCCTCAACCGCCGTCTCCGCAAGAAATGATGATGAAGCAGGAGATGATGGCGAAACAGCAAGAGATGCAGATGAATCAGCAAAAGATGCAGCTTGAAGAGGCCCAATTGGCTGAACGTGCTGAAGAACTTCGCATCAGGAAAGAAAAGCACATGCTTGATCAAGCTGAGATGATCTTGAAAGCTCAAGAAATGAAGGAAAAAGGCAATCTTGAGAAACAAAAGATCAGGATAGAACATGGTAAACTAGGACTTCAACTTGATAAGGCTGACAAGGATTTTTCTAGCAAGCTGACTCAAGTGTTAGCCGACATTCATAAGCACGGTTTAGATCGAGAGGATAAACCTAGGGAATAAAAGATTTAAGATAGGCAATGACAAGCATCAAAACCCGCAACCATCCGATAAAGAGTAGTTTCCCTCCCGCCATGACCAGACCCTAAGTGCCCAGCTTGGGTAATCTGGTTTTGTGTTATTAGTTAGGGTTTACCCTAACGCGGTTAGTATTAACATAGGTTAAATCTACTTGATTTTTATTCATACAATAAATCTTCTTTAATTAACGGAGTAATTAAAATGTCTAGTAGTCGCGATGAAGTGGGAAATGAAGATCATCATGAAGAGCATAAGGATGGTTGTAGTATCAATATTTACTGCGGAAGTGGTAAACATCCTCATCCAAAACCTTGTGAATGTCCTGAGCCAGAATTTGCGGAAGTTTATTCTATTCTTACGCAAGATCTGTCGGCTTCTCCTGGTCCAAATATGCCTGGACAGGTTGTTGCCTTGGAAAACACGATATATGCGACAGCTAATATTGATGTGTCCTTAGCAGCTTCAAGCGGTAAGGTTATGGTGAATCGTGCTGGTTGGTATGACGTTTATACCGGTCTTTGCGGTGCCTTAAATCCTATCGCTAGTCCTCTTCCTGTTTGGACTCTTTCTTTGTTCAGAAATGGCGTCATCGTTCCTGGTTCTACCTTTGCGAACATGACTCTCTCTCCTGAACAGAAGTCCAACGAAATCACAGCGGATGTGTTCGTTCATTTAGACAAAGGCGATTACCTTGAATTGGCCAATACCAGCAATGCCGCAATTCAATTAACCGCTCCCTTGCTTGGCACAAATGCTCAAACAAATAGCGCTTATATGAAATTAATCCTTCTTAAAGCTGACTAACATTGATTTGAGATAGCTCTCCGACCCACCCAGACCCCAGGCAGCTAGCCTGGGTGTTCTGGTTTCTATATGCAATCTTATATAAAAACCAAGTTTCTATATAAAAACGCATATTAACGCAGTCTGCGTCTATCTGCGTTTTTTGCTCTAACCGGCTAAAGCAAATCCCACTATCACAATCATTCACGAATATCTTCACGACATTCACGAGATGATTCACGAGTATAGAGGGCAAACTACTCCTATTTATCCCAAATTAGCCCTTAACCACTACCTGTGGGGTACTCTTTATATACAAAAAGCCTAGAATAGTATTTGCGAGAGAAGGATTCTCTCAGGGTTTCAGAGCCGCCGTAGGCTCTTGGGCAAATGACTTTGCCGAAATGGAGTAGAGATCATGGACGAAGAACAGAACAGTTTGAACCAAGCTGAAGTTAGTGATGGCGACAATGTAGAAAATGGTGGAGTAGGGCCAGGCGATGCTGAGGAACAAGGAGTTCCTGTATCAGCAGAGGACGCGCCAGCAGACAAGGATGACCCTTACGGCGTTAAAAAACGCTTAGGGATGCAGGCCAAAAAACACCAGAGAGAAATGCGTCAAATGCAGGAGCACATGATGCAAATGCAAGCTCAATTGCAGCAAGCCTCTCAATCTCCATCTAACCACGCTAATGCCTATCCGTCACCTGGACAGCCTAATCCGCCATCCATGTCGGAAGAGGAGAAGATACAACACGCAGTACGCTATGCTCTCGGAGCGAAGGACCACGAAGAGAAGCAAGCCGAAGAGCACCGCCGTCAAGCACATGTGCAAAAGCAATATGAGCGTTTGCACGATGAGTTAGACAAGGGCTCGGACAAGTATGAGGATTTTGATGAGGTTGTGAGAGGGGACGCCCCCTTTAGCAAACATGTGCGGGACGCACTGTTACTCGTTAATAACCCTGCGGAAGTAGCTTACAAGCTCGGTAAAAACCGTGATGAACTCGAACGAATCTCAAGACTCCATCCATTAGATCAGGCTCGCGAAGTGACTAATCTGTCTTTTGCTCTGATGGGCGGGAATAACGGGAAACCAGCTTCCAGCTCCAATAAGTCTCACCCTATGGGGAAGATCACAGCAAATCCAGCCAGTGCTTCAGCGATCACGGATAAGACTCCTCCCTCTGTTATCAGGGCGCGGATGAAGGCTGGCACATGGAAGTGACGATCTAAGGTTGACAATGTCGACCCCAAAAGTTGACAAAGACGACCCTTAAAGTTGTCAATGACATGTCGCCAATTAAAGGACTAATTGGAGACCTACGGCAATGGCTAATCAATTTATTACTACGGACTTAGTGTCCAACACAGCGTTAGCGATGTTCGCTAACAATGCTCCATTCGTAATGACCGCTTCTCGAATTTACCAAGATGACTTCGTGTCTTCTGGTTATAAGATTGGCGACACGCTACAGGTTCGTAGACAGAACCATTTCATCGTTGGTGACGGCTCTGTTGCAACCCCTCAAAGCATCATTGAAACGGTCGAAAGCATCGTTATAGCTCACCAATACCACGCCTTAATCGCTTACACCATTCAGGATTTAAGTTTACGTATTGAAGACTTCAGCCGCTTGTTTATTGCACCGGCTATCCAAGAAGTCATCACCCAAATGGAAAAAGACATCGCCTCCAGTGCTGAGCAAGAACTCAACTTCTTCACCGGCACAGCAGGCGTTGCGATTAACTCGTTCACCACCGTTGACACGGCAGGTGCCAAGTTACTCGAACAAGGCGTAAATATTGCCTCCGATGCGTACATGGCTATGACGGTTAGAGACGGCTCCTCACTAAAAGGCGCTTTGCTCAATAACTTCACCCCTGTGTTCAACGAAGACATCGTGCGATCAAGCGCAATTGGTCACTTGTCATACTTTGACATTTTCCAATCCCAAAACATCAAACGTCACACTGCTGGCGCAGGCCCAAGACTTCACTCTGCTGATACCTTACTGGTAAACGGCGCAGTGGCTTCTGGTACTGCAATTGTCATGGACGGCGCATCGTTCACCATTACTGACTACTTTGTGGTTGGCGATGTGATCTCGATTGCTGGCGTTCAGTCAGTTAATCCAGTTGGTCGTGCTGCAACCGGTCAAGACATGCAGTTTGTTGTCACAGCCAATGCGAGCTCGGATGGTGCTGGTAACATCACTGTTCAAGTCAGCCCAAGCATTATCTCTGATACACTTAATCCCAACCGTAACGTGAGCAATGCAATTCCTAACAATGCTCCTGTCACGATGGTTGGAAGCCATAACGTAAACGTGGCTTACCCATCTCGCGGTTTGGACATCGTCTGTCCTCCCCTCTACAAATTGCAGGTTCCTTATGCTTCTGTAGCGGTTGACCCTGAAACCGGATTGTCCCTTGCTGTGACCCAGACTGGCGACATTCTTGGCTATCAGAACTACATGCGTATTGACTTACTGTGTGGCTTTAAATGGCATCAACAGTACGCCGTTCGCGTTTTATCATAAGGAATGAACGATGCTGACATTTTTATTTCACCCAATCGATGAACCTAGGGTTGTCGAGGAAGACGAAGCAGAAAAAATGTTGGCATCGGGCGTCTGGTTTGATAGCCCGCTGACAGCAAAGCAGTACCGTGAAAAGGTTGAGCAGGAAATTAAGAACGAGTCGAAGTCCGAAAAGACCAAGACCAAACTAGAGGACAAACACCATGAAAAATCCAGTAATGTCTAACAATGCGTTTGTGAAGGGCGTTGAAAACAAGATGAAGGCCAAGATGGGTGACAAGCCACGCATGGAACCCGCAATGAAGAAGTTTAATGCTTATATGAGCAACAGTGGGGAAGAAGCAAAGCTTTCCGCTAATAAGCTCACTTCTGGCTTAGATGATGCTTTCCCTGTGAACAAAAACCTCACTGTGGATTAAGTCGATGGAATCGACATGTTCGGACAACGTGTCGATTTTTTTCAATTTTTTCGACATAAAGGAAGGCATATATGACTCAAGTCACGAGAACGACTAACGAACTCATAATCAATTCGCTTTATCTCCTTGGCGAACTTGGTGTAGGGGAAACCCCTGATTCGTTCATGCTCTCCTCGGGGCTTGAGCTTATTAATGAGCTATTGGCGAAGTTTTCATCCGATAGTATTTATATTCCTTACCTGACCACGGTGAGTTTCACTATGGTTCCAGGGCAGGCTGCATATACAGTCTCAAACCTTGTCACGGCTGACATTATCGGTAATCGCATCGTAGATTTATCCTTTGCGAACTATACTGTTCCAAGCGCTGGTCAAGGGATTACCTATCCATTACAAATTATCAATAAAGCCGAATATTATGGCGTGACGCGCTTATCGCCACTTAATACGCGCCCTGGTTTTATCTTCCTGGATAAGCAGGACAACGAAAGTATTTTAACGCTCTATCCAGCGCCCGATCAGCCATATCCCTGTCAGGTGCGTGTGAAGAGTTTCATTGATTCTTTAACCGCCAATCAATCACTCGTTGAATTGCCGACATTTTATTACGGCTTCATGAAGTACGCATTGGGTCGTAAGTTTAAATCCTATTATCCGTCTGGTAACTGGACTCAGGAAGCCGAAGACGAATATCAGGATTATTACAATATGGCTAAAAACGTCAATGAAACTGATCTTACGATTAGGCCTACAGCAATTCTCAGCAGACCTGAGCCCTTTTACTGGCAAAACATATTGGCGTATTAAACGATGCGAAAGGACTATGACCTTGTTGGCAGTTATGACAACCAGCGAGTCAGCACGATTAGTGCGGCTCGCACGGTCAATATGTTCGAATATCTCGACCCCGAAGGTAAGCGTCCCAAGGTCATGTTACCCACCTCCGGTTTGGTCGATGCTGATTTAGACTTTCAAACAGAAATAGGTGGGGCACGAGCAAGCTTTGTCTTCAAAGATGCCAACCAGACCGCCATATACGATGTTTTTGGGCAGTCTGTCTTTAAGACTGTTGGTTCTACGGGTGCGCTTACAACTACGCTTATAGGCACGATTAGCAACACTGAAGGGTTTGTTGGAATCGATGCCAACCAGACGCAGGTTATTTTTGTAAACGGGATAAATGGGTACATCTACGATACAACGGTAAACACATTTCAGCCTATTACTGATACCAGTTTCCCTGGGAAACCCATCGATGTTTGCTTTTTGGATGGCTTTTTTATCGTAGCGAATGGCGATACAAATACTTTTCAGATGTCCATGATCAATAACGGAATGGTATGGGGACCGACAGGGGATATTACTTTTACCTCTTCGGCGGCAACCGATCTTTTAACTTTGACGGGGACGAACAATGCAAACTTCGCAACTGGTATTCCAGTGCAATTTTCTGTGTCTGGCGGTGGTGTTCTACCTGTGGCTGTTCCGGCTTTAAATACCTCTGATGTTTACTATACGATCAGAGTCAGTCCTGCTTCCACTATCCCTGGAACGATCAAGATTGCTCGCACGCAGGCAGATGCTTTGGCAGGAATTGCGATCGACCTCACAGTGGATGGCGTTCCTACAACCAAGGTGACGGGAACAGGGCAACTTCAACTTGGTAGCATCACCTCTCACCCAGGTACTATCGTTGGTTGCCGAACCCTTCACCGAAGAGTGTTTTTCTTCTCCCAGAACTTCACCGAAGTATGGGAAAATGCCGGTATTGGCACGAATTTACCCATTAGACGCAACAATTCCCTTTTAATGGAAGTCGGAACTCCTGCTATCGGCAGTATTGTTACAGGTTTTGACAGAATGTTTTTCTTGTCTCAAGATAAAGATGGATTGGGCGGTGTCATGGAGGTCAAGGGAACCGAGTCTGTTCTCGTAAGCAATAGGGCCTTGGACTACCAGCTCGCCCAATACGCTTCTAATCCTGATACCGGTGTCGCTGACGCTCGCGGCATTTTGATTAAAGAAAACGGCATCATCTTCTACCGTCTCAACTTTACCCTGGCAAATCATACATTTGTTCTAAATGTGACCATGAGTACAGCCCAGGACCCGCTTTGGCACGAAGAAGAAGTCCTTAATGGTGATCGTCATCCGGCGCAGACTCATGCGTATTTTGATGGCGTAAACTATTACGGTGCTTATAACGAAGCAAAAATGTACATCGTGGATAACACCATATCAAACAATGATGGCGAAGCCATTCGCCGCATGAGGATTGGCAAACAGATGACCCCAGAAGGTTACGACAGGCTGAGGATTGATCGATTTGTCGTAGATTTACTGCAAGGCGCTGAAGACTTTATCGTTGTGGATGAGACCAATTTAGACGCCGAGAACGGTGATGACATTACCACTGAGAGTTCGATTAACATTCTACTTGACCAACAAGTTCTTGTTCCTGGTGGACAGCCTGTGGTGTTTTTGTCTATCTCTAAAGATGGTGGGCAGACTTTTGGGAACGAATTGATAGCGCCTATGGGGAAACTCGGCCAGAGAACTTATCGAACAGTTTGGCGCAAGCTAGGGACAACTCCCAGAGGCCAAGGGTTTACTCCAAAGATTGAATTTTATAATGACGTGCCTTTCATTGTGTTGGGCGCGGCATGGGATTTTGAACAATTACCTGAATAGGATGAAAAATGGCTGCTGACTTTGATAATTTTCCGACATACGACCCGCTTATTAAAGAGGGGTCAACTTACATGTCGAATGTTTGGTCAGACTTTTTAGCCACTTTTATGCAGACTTTACAGGGATATTTGTCTCAGAATGGGATATTCGTTCCACGACTCACAACTGTTCAGCGTGACGCTTTACGGAATGTAATGAATGGACAATTAATTTATAATACTACTTTAGAGAAGTTCCAGGGACGTGAAGCTGGAGCTTGGGTGAATTTAGTATAATCAAAAGGATTTGATTATGGCCGACATGAGTGCATTATTTCAAAGCGGAAACGGCGCAATGGGCTTTAGCCCTTGGCAGCAAGGGATGGCTGCAGGCGGTATGGGTGGCTTTCTTGGTGGTCTATTCGGAGATTCTGGTGCGCCCTATGATAAGGCGATGGATCAATACCAGAAATACGGCCAAATGGGAGCTGATGCTCAACAACCTTATGCCCAGGCAGGCCAAGGCGCTATTGGCGACTATCAAAACTGGCTGAAGAAACAGCAAGACCCTTCAGGGTTCATCAATAATATGATGGGTCAATACCAGGAATCGCCCTATGCCAAATTTATGCAACAGCAATCCATTCGTGGCGGTCAAAACGCAGCAAGCGCAAGCGGCCTCATGGGTTCGACTCCTTTTGCTCAACAATTACAACAAAACGCTGGAAATATAGCTTCTGGCGATATGAATCAATGGTTGCAGAATGTTTTGGGCGTTAATACCCAATACGGTCAGGGGCAACAAAACCTGATGCAGGGTGGGCAAAATGCCGCAAACTCTCTCACCAATTTATACAGCAATATGGGTAACCAAATGGGTGAAGCAGCTTATGGCAAGCAAGCTGGCAAAGACCAGGATTTTTGGAACATGGTCGGCGGTGGCGCACAAATGGCTGCAATGTTTTTATAAGGATTGAATCATGGCATTACCATTACCAAAAGTAGTAGCTGATACCCTCCCTGGAGGCCCTCTCGTCACGTCTATGCGCGGCATGAACGCGTTAGCTGATGACATGCTGTCTAATAAAATAAAGGGCGTACAGGCTGATTATGCGCCTTTAACCACGCAAGCAGACGCGGCATCGAAACTCGCCTATGCAAATCTGATGGGGCCGCAATTTTTGGCAAAGTTAATGGGTAATTCTGATGTGGTGGCAAATAGCCCTCAACTCCAAGACCCTCGCACTGTTCAGAAGCTTTATCAAGCTGGCATGGGACAAGGTACGGGGAACGCTTTAATGAATATGCCAGGTCATCCCGCGCAAAATCAAAATTCGCTGTCTAATTGGCTGACGGATAAGATCAAAGGGATTATTGGTGGCGAACAAGGTCAAGGTGGTGCTCCGCAACAAGCGCCGCAGCCACTTCAACCGCAGCAACAAATGCCTCAATATCAGCCACAGCCTCAGCAGCAACCTAATGCTTTGGCACAAGGGCCTGCGCCCATTAATCAGGCTAATATGTCTCCACAAGACAGAAATGCAATGAACACCATGCAGCCTGGCGACTCTTATGTTATTCAAGGTAATCAGCCCAATCCAAATGCGCTTTCTGGCCCTCCTCCTCAAGCACCAAAAACTTATGCTGAAAATGCAGGCACTTTCAAAGGTACTGTGGCAGAAGGTGAAGAAGCTGGAAAACTTCGCGCTAAAGACATTCAAGATCTGAATGACGTAGTTTTCAATGCTGAGACCAAGCAAGCCACACTGGATGATGTGAATAGCATGATCGCTTCGCCTGAGATTAGAGAGCTGCGTCAGGTTCCTTTAGCGGGTCGTCACGAAATGTCCTTTTATGCGAAATACGGCACTCCAGCGCAGCAACAATTGGTAGGCAGGCTCT
>Ga0193699_10000122_pt1 | contig 35890 bp, 37 predicted proteins | sample L3c2metaG_FD_160095 | JGI IMG/M metagenome (GOLD analysis project Ga0193699, IMG submission 160095) | Soil microbial communities from a riparian zone of the East river system, Colorado, United States - L3c2 | ecosystem: Environmental > Terrestrial > Soil > Riparian zone | place: USA: East...
CATGGTGGTCGCGGCCTTCGTGTCGATCCCGATTTTGAACTTTGCCACGCCGGTGTTCGCCATGGCCTTCATGGTGCACATCCACAAGAAGATGTCGGGTTATCGCACCGTCGTGCTGGCGACAGCTCGCTAGTTCTTGCCCCGTAAGTCGATGACGCGCTTGGCCTTGCCGAGCGAGCGCTCGATGCTGCCGGGCTTGACCGTTTTGACGTCCACCGTGACGCCGATCAGGCTTTTGACACTATGCGCGAGATCACTGTTACACGCGCTCCATAACGCGTCGCCAGTCTCAGGCCGCGCTTCGACCAGCACCGTCAAAGCATCCAGCCGTTCGCTGCGAGTCAGCTCCATGACGAAATGCGGCGACAGCCGCGTGTCCTTGAGGATGATCTCCTCGATCTGACTCGGGAACACGTTGACGCCGCGAATGATCATCATGTCGTCGGAACGGCCGGTGATCTTTTCCATGCGCCGCATCGAGCGCGCCGTGCCGGGCAAGAGCCGCGACAGATCGCGGGTACGATAGCGGATTACCGGCATCGCTTCCTTGGTCAGCGACGTGAACACGAGTTCGCCGAGTTCGCCGTCGGGCAAGACCGCGCCAGTGGCCGGGTCGATCACCTCCGGATAGAAATGATCCTCCCAAATCGTGCAGCCGTCTTTGCTCTCGATGCATTCGCACGACACGCCGGGACCGATCACCTCGGACAGTCCGTAATTGTCGATGGCGTGCAGATCGAAGGCCGCTTCGATCTCGGCGCGCATCGCCGTGGTCCAGGGCTCGGCGCCGCACATCGCGATCTTCAGCGATGACTCGCGCGGGTCGACGCCTTGCGCGCGGAATTCATCCAGGATGGCGAGGAAATAGCTCGGCGTGACGAAGATAACGTCGGGCTTGAAATCGTCGATGAGCTTGACCTGCCGCTCGGTCATGCCGCCGGACACCGGCACCACCGTCATGCCGAGCCGCTCGGCGCCGTAGTGGAAGCCGATGCCGCCGGTGAACAGGCCGTAGCCGTAGGAATTCTGCGCCAGCATGCCGGGCCGGCAACCGGCGGCGCGCATCGAGCGCGCCATGACATGGGCCCACATGTCGAGATCGTTCTTGCTATAGCCGACCACGGTCGGCTTGCCGGTCGTGCCGGACGAAGCATGGACGCGCGCGACCTGCTCGCGCGGCATGGCGAACATGCCGAAGGGAAAATTGCGCCGCAGGTCGTCTTTGGCGGTGAAGGGAAATTTGGCCAGATCGGCCAGCGTTTTGAGGTCGTCCGGGTGCATGCCGGCGGCATCGAAACTCTGCTTATAGTGCGACACGTTGGCGTAAGCGCGCGCGAGGCTCCATTTCATCCGCTTGAACTGCAGCGCGGAAATTTCGTCGCGCGACGCGATCTCGATCGGCTCGAGCGTGTCGCGCCGCGGTGTCAGATCCGCGCCCTTGAGCATCAACCCCGGCATGCGCTTCCCCGTTCAGATTTTTCGTTGCGCGGCGTTCCAGTGTTTTTCGAGATTGGCGATCAGCGCCGGGCTGAAATGGCAGTAAGCCTGCTCGCGGCAATAGACCGCCATGTAGCGGCGGAACATGTCGAGCGGTTCTTCGCCGACGCGGAAGGCACGGCGATTGCTCGCAGCGCTCACCACGCCGGAACCGGTGTAATCGTCGACCACGCGCGCAAGTGTCTGCTCCATCTGGTCCGGCGGCACGACTTCGTCGCAGATCATGCGGCCTTCGGGCGAATCGCAGTCGAAGCGGCGGCCCATCAATATCGCCTGCCGCGCCATGCGGGCGCCGACAAAGCGCGTCAGCCGCAAGTTCGCCGCGCCGGGGATGATGCCTTCCTTGCGCGCCGGCAGCGTCATGTAGGCGTCGCTGCCGGCCACGACGTAGTCCATCGCCAGCAGATACTGACAGCCGCCGCCAATGGCGAAGACATCGACGCCCGCAACCCAGGGCTTCTCGCGCGTGCCGCCTTGCATCTCGTCGGGGCCGCGCGTGCCCATCGCCAGCCCGCGGAACATCTTGTTGACGACGCCCATGTCGCGGCGGATGTACCAAAGAAACGGAATCTTGCCGCGATAGAGATGGGTGAGATTTATCCCGGCCGAAAATACTTTTCGGTCTTTGTATTTCGGATGATCGACCACGCCGCCGCGCAGGATGCAAATCTCACTCTGCGGATCGAAGATCGCTATGTCAGCAGCCGTTTCGGTATCGTCGAGTGTGTCGTCGTCTTCGGCATTGAGGAAACGCGGGTTCTGAACAGTCACGACCGCCGCCTTGCCCTGTCGCTCGACACGCGCCGGACCGAAGTCGACGACGCCGTTGGTGATGAATTCGCTCGCCCGCTCGATCGATTCCATCTTCGGCCGCAGCATGGCGTGGCATAGGTGCATGCCGGTTTCGGCATTCGCCAATACGTGCGAGAGAAAAATCCCCTGATCGACTTCGACGCCGTCCTTCTCCGACTGCAACAGCTCGCTTTCGGCGTCGACCTCGCGGCGCGTCGGCGTCAGCCCCGGCACCAGCTTCGCCGCGAAATAGGGAAGATCGTCGACACGTGGAAACTCACTCAGGTTTTTCGTGAGCTTGCGATAAATCGCATCGGCGTGATGGGTGAGGAAGTTCTCGCGGGCTTCCCGGCAATCGAAAAGAATGCCCTCGGCCGCCGCCTGCTGTTCTTTGCTGCGCGCCGGTTTCTTCGGCAGCTTGGCCAGCTTCGCCGAACCATCGCGCCATAACTTCGTGGCGATGGCCGCGTCGCGCTTGAAATTACCGGTAAAGCGCGGCGCCCCCTTCTGCCTGTCCATGCGCCTCTCCCAAGGCTATTCGTTCTTATAAGACCGTTTTACCCGGCCATTGGCATAAGTCCGCGATGATACACCGCTCGCACAGCGGTTTGCGAGCCACGCAGGTGTAGCGGCCGTGCAGGATCAGCCAGTGATGGGCGTGGCGCCGGTACGGGCCTGGAACGACTTTCTCGAGCTTCTGCTCGACCTCGAACGGGTTCTTGCCGGTTGCCATGCCGGTGCGGTTGCCAACGCGAAAGATGTGGGTGTCAACCGCGAAGGTCTCCTCGCCGAACGCGGTGTTGAGCACGACATTGGCGGTCTTGCGGCCGACGCCCGGCAGCGCTTCCAGCGCCTCGCGCGAGCGCGGCACCTGCCCGCCGTGCTGTTCGACCAGAATCTGCGACAGCGCGGCGACGTTCTTGGCCTTGGTACGGTAGAGCCCGATCGTTTTGACGAGTTCGCGGATGCGGTCCTCGCCGAGCGCCGCCATTTTCTCCGGCGTATCGGCCAGCGCGAACAGCGCCGGCGTCGCCTTGTTGACGCCGGCGTCGGTCGCCTGCGCCGAGAGCACCACCGCCACCAGCAGCGTGAACGGGTTGACGTATTTCAGTTCCGTCTTCGGCTCGAGATTGGCGGCCTGAAACCGGCGGAACGCTTCCTCGATCTGCGCCGGCGTCATTTGCGGCAGCGCACCGGAAGCCGCTTTGGCGTCGGCCTTGGCACGCTTCGGCGTGGGCTTCACCTTCGCGGCTTTGCCTTTGCGGGCTTTGGTCAGTGCCTTTTTGATCGAAGGCTTTTTAGCCGTTTTGCCCAGCGCTTTTTTCGCCATCATTTCGGTATACTGAGGCGCATGGCTTCCGACAACCTGGTGGCCGACAACGCCGAACTCGAACCCACGATCTTTTCTGCGGTGATCACGCCGCACCGTTCGCTTGGCCACACCGGATTTATCGTTCTGATGGCGATCTTCGGCGGCATCAGCTTCGTCTCCGGCATGCTGTTTCTGATCGCCGGCGCCTGGCCGGTGTTCGGATTTTTCGGCCTCGACGTCGCGCTGCTGTATTGGGCCTTCAGGCTGAATTACCGCCACGCCGCCGCGTACGAGGAAGTGAAGGTCACGCCGTCGACGCTCACCGTGCGCAAGGTCAGCCATCGCGGGCAACAACGCGAATGGGTGCTCAATCCGCTGTGGGTCAAGCTCGACAAGGAGAGCCACGAGGAATACGGCATCGAGCGCCTGCTGCTGGTATCGCGCGGCAAGCATCTGGTGATCGCGAATTTCTTGGGCCCCGACGAGAAGGCCAGCTTCGCGCAGGAACTCGGCAACGCGCTCAACGAGGCCAAGCGCGGCGTGCCGCGGACGAACTTTTCTTAATCCCATCCCTCCCCCGCAGGAAGAGGGTGGCCGCGAGCGATTGCGAGCGGCGGGTGGGGGTTATGTTCCGCATCGACACGACCCCACCCCGGTTCGCTGCGCTCACCGACCCTCCCCTTTCAGGGGAGGGATAAGAGCAGCAGAAATCGGGTGGTTTGCCGCCTGGGGCCGCCTTAGATAGCCTCTATGAACATGACCCTCGCAAAGCCCGCCGCAAAACCGGTCCTCACCGAGCGCTTTCCCGGTGTCGCGCCGCTCGTCGCCGCCTCCGCCGACTATGACGTCGTGCGCCGCGCCATCGCGCATATTCGCGGCAACTGGCAGGCGCAGCCCGAGATCGACACCATCGCCGAAGCGGCCGGTGTCTCCGCCACCGATCTGCATCATCTGTTCCGCCGCTGGTGCGGCCTGACGCCGAAGGCGTTCCTGCAAGCGCTGACGCTGCACAGCGCGCGCGAGTTGCTGCGCAATTCGGCAAGCGTGTTGGACACGACTTACGAGGTCGGCCTGTCCGGCCCCGGCCGTCTGCACGATCTGTTCGTCACGCACGAGGCGATGTCGCCAGGCGAATGGAAGGCCGGCGGTGACGGTCTCACCGTCACCTACGGCTTCCATCCCTGCCCGTTCGGCATGGCGCTGGTGATGATGACGCCGCGGGGCCTGGCCGGCCTCGCCTTGGCCGACGCCGGCGAGGAGCGCGCGGCGCTCGACGACATGCGCAAGCGCTGGCCGAAAGCGCGCTATGTCGAGGACTACGCTGCGACGGCATCGACCGCGCGCCGCATCTTCGACAAGACGCTGTGGAAGCCCGAGCAGCCGCTGCGCGTGGTGCTTATCGGCACCGATTTCGAAGTGCGCGTCTGGGAAAAACTGCTCACCATTCCGCTGGGCAAGCTGACTACCTATTCCAACATTGCCGAAAAAATCGGCAACCCCAAAGCGTCGCGCGCCGTGGGCGCGGCGGTCGGAAAAAATCCGATCAGCTTTGTGGTGCCGTGCCACCGCGCGATGGGTAAAAGCGGCGACGTCACTGGCTATCACTGGGGCATTACCCGCAAGCGCGCGATGCTCGGCTGGGAAGCCGGCGTGGCGGCAGGCGCTTAAATCTCACGCGCGCGGAACTCCCCGCTTTCGCGGGGAGACTTACGCCGCGAGGTCGAGCTTCGACTTCACTGTCGCGTCGGCTGCGAGCCGATAAATAATCGGCACGCCGGTACCGATTTCGCGCTGCAGGATCTGCTCGGGCGACAGTTTTTCGAGCACCATCACCAGCGCGCGCAGCGAGTTGCCGTGCGCCGCGACCAGCACGTTCTCGCCGCGCAAGACACGCGGCAGGATTTCCGTGACGTAATAAGGCAGCGTGCGCGCCAACGTGTCCTTGAGGCTTTCGCCGCCGGGCGGCGCGATGTCATAGGAGCGGCGCCAGATTTTGACCTGCTCGTCGCCCCATTTCTTGCGGGCGTCGTCTTTGTTGAGACCCGACAGATCGCCGTAGTCGCGCTCGTTGAGCGCCTGATCCTTGACGATCGGCAGCGTCTCGCCCATCTCCTCGAGCATCAGATCGAGCGTGCGCTGCGCGCGCTTGAGCACCGACGTGTAGGCGACGTCGAACTTCAGCCCCTGGGCTTTCAACTTGCGGCCGGCCTCGCGCGCCTCGGTGACGCCTTTGTCGGTGAGGTCGACGTCGCGCCAGCCGGTGAACAGGTTTTTCAGATTCCACTCGCTCTGGCCGTGACGCACCAGCACCAGCAGACGTTCCGCCTCCGCCATCACTTCTTCTCCGCTTAAAAGTCGGTAAGCCCGAGCACGTCGGCCATCGAATACAGGCCCGGCTTCTGGTTGCGCGCCCACAGCGCCGCGTGCAACGCGCCGCGCGCGAAGATCATGCGATCCTCGGCCCTGTGCACCAGTTCGATGCGTTCGGCCGGCCCCGAGAACATCACCGTGTGCTCGCCGACCACGCTGCCGCCACGCAAGGTCGCAAAGCCGATATCGCCGGCTTTGCGCGCGCCGGTATGGCCGTCGCGGCTGCGCACGGAATTCTTGTCGAGGGCGACGCCGCGGCCTTCCGCCGCCGCGCGGCCGAGCATCAAAGCGGTGCCGGACGGCGCGTCGACCTTCTGATTGTGATGCATCTCGAGGATTTCGATATCGAACGAGGTATCGAGCGTCTTGGCGACGCGCCGGGTCAGCGCCGCCAGCAAATTGACGCCGAGGCTCATATTGCCGGACTTGACGATGATCGCGGTCTTGGCGGCTTCCTTGATCGCGGCTTCGTCGGCCTCGGTCAGGCCCGTGGTGCCGATGATGTGGACCTTGCCGGCTTTGGCCGCGAGCGCGGCAAATGACGTGGTCGCCACCGGAATGGTGAAATCGATGATGCCGTCGGCCTGTTCCATCAGCGGGCCGACGTCGCCGGTGAGCTTGACGTTGCTCTCGCCGAGGCCCGCCAGCGTACCGGCGTCCCAGCCCATCAGCGGCGAGCGCGCGTCTTCCAGCGCACCCGCGAGCGTCAAATCCTTGCTGTCGGCGATCGCCTTGACCAGCGTGCGGCCCATCCGCCCGCCGGCACCGGCGACCACGAGCCGCATCTCGGCCATGGCTTGAACTCCCGGAACTTGGTGCAGGGTATAGCGGGCGGGATCGCCCTTGTCATTCCGGGCACGCCGCGAACGGCTGTTAAGGTTGCGGGCCGTCGTAGCCCTCGATGATGACGATATCGGCCACCGCATGCGGCTGCCGCACCTTGATGTTGGCCTGATATTCCGGCGAATGAAAGCAAGCCACCGCCGCGGCATAGACGGGAAATTCGATCACCACATGGCGGCTGCGGCTGACGCCCTCGGCGCATTCGAACTGGCCGCCCCGCACGACATAGCGGCCGCCGAACTTCCTGAAGATCGCCGGATTGGCCGCCGCATAGGGCTTGTAGCCCTCGTCGCTGCTCACATCGATGCGCGCCATCCAATAGCCCTTCGCCATGCTCTTTCCCCTATTTGCTGTGTGCGATCTCCGCCACGATCGCGTCCGCCGCCGCTTTCGGATCGGCGGCTTCCATGATCGGCCGCCCGACCACCAGATAATCCGCGCCCGCGGCGATCGCCTTTTCCGGCGTCATGATGCGCTTCTGATCGTCCTTGGCAGCGCCGGCGGGCCGAATGCCCGGCGTCACCAGCGACAGGCCCGGCCCGACGATCTTGCGCAAATTCGCCGCTTCTTCCGCCGAGCACACAAGGCCGTCGACCTTGAGATCGCGGGCCTGCGCGGCGCGCTGCCCGACCAGCGCGCTGACGCCGAGCTTGTAGCCGGCGGAGAACAAATCCGAATCGTCATACGATGTGAGCACCGTGACGCCGAGAATCTTCAGCTTGGAGCCGCGCTTGGCCTCCATCGCCGCCTTCATGGTCTGCGGATAGGCGTGCACGGTGAGAAACGTCGCGCCGGTCTGCGCCACGCTCTCGACGCCCTTGGCCACCGTGTTGCCGATGTCATGCAATTTGAGATCGAGGAACACCTGCTTGCCGGCCGCGATCAGCGCCGCTGTGAACGACAGGCCGCCGGCAAAGGCGAGCTGATAGCCGATCTTGTAGAACGACACCGAGTCTCCCAGCCGCTCAACCATGGCCTCGGCCTCGGCCACCGCCGGCAGATCGAGAGCGACAATCAGGCGATCACGCGCGTCCATCTAGTCCTCCACCAAATTTTCTTGTGCGCATGATCTTGTCCGAAAACCGGTTCCCACCCATCGGGTCAAGCCCGGGGGAGCATGATTTCGGGATCATGCGCCGTCACTCATCAATCGCGCCATGTCCACCAGTCGCGCAAGCTGCGCGCGGAACAGAATGGCGGTGTGCGTGTCGATGATGTTGTCCATGTCGTCGAACGCATTGTCGGCATGCTGGACGGCAACCTGTTCCGGGATCACCAGCGCGCCGCAGCCGAGTTCGAGAATCTGCCGCAAGGCCATCAGCGAGCGCAAGCCGCCGGTATTGGTCGGCGAGGCCGCCGAGATCGCAAACACGCGGCCCCTGAAGGCGGCATAGGCCGGATCGCCGCGCTCGCGCACGCGCGACACCCAGTCGATCGCGTTCTTCAACAGCGGCGTCACCGACGCGTTATATTCCGGGCTGGCGATGAAGACGCCGTGATGCGCCATGATCATCTGCTTGAGTTTGATGGCGTTGGGCGGCGGATCGGACTTGGCTTCGAGATCGCCGTCATAGATCGGCAGCTGATAATCCTGCAACGAGATGCGGGTGACGTCGGCGTCGATCAGCGTGAGTTCTTTGGCCGCCAATGCCGCCAGTCTGACGTTGTGCGAACCGCTGCGGCTCGAGCCCGGCAGGACCAGAATTTTGGGGGTAGGCATCGGCGGCTCCGTTGACCTTCGGCCACCAATATCACGCGACGGTCACTGGCCGCGATAGACCCACACGCGCGCCGGCGGCAGGTTCAGCCAGATCAAGTCGGACGCCTTGGCCGTGATGCCAGACAATCCCTTCGGGATCGGCGGCACCATCGCATAGGTGAACTGGATGAAGGGCGCCCCCGGCGCCAGCAGGCCCAGCGCGTCGGAGATCAGCCGCAGCCGCGTGCGCAGCGGCTTGGTGACCAGCGGCAGTCCGGACACCATGGCGGCGGCCGGATCGCGCACGGTGTCGCCAAGCAAACGCTTCAACCGATAGGCATCGCCCTGCACGACGGTGGCCGCCGGATAACGCGTGCGCAGCAGGCGGCAGAAGTCGGGATCGAATTCGACCAGGATCAGACGCTTGGGATCGACGCCGCGCTGAACCAGCGCCTCGGTCACCGGACCGGTGCCGGGACCGAGCTCGATCACCGGGCCGGTCGACTGCGGATCGACATAGCTCGCCATGGTCCGCGCGAGCGCCTTGCTCGACGGCATCACCGCGCCGGTCGACAACGGATTTTCAAACCATGTGCGAATGAACCGCATCTCGTCGTCGAGACGCAGCGGCTTCTTTTCAACGCGGACAGCTGAATGCGACGGCATTGATGGGTCACGCGTGCAATGCGGCGGGGAGCCGCAAAATCAATCGGTATAGGGCGAGGGGCGAAGGGTCAAGGCGCTAGTCGGAATTGCTGTTCCGACCCCCCAAACCATCGAGAAACTCTTTGACCCGGCTGAAGAAACCGGCGGATTCAGGCTGCGTTGCCTCCGAGGACAACTTTTCGAATTCGGTGAGCAGCTCACGCTGCTTCTTGGTGAGATTTTGTGGCGTTTCTACAGCTACTTGAACGTACATGTCGCCCATTTGTTTCGAGCGTAGCACCGGCATGCCCTTGGCCGTTAGCCGGAAGCGGCGGCCGGTTTGGGTGCCGCCGGGAACTTTGACCCGTGCCTTGCTGCCGTCGATCGACGGCACCTCGAATTCGCCGCCCAGCGCCGCTGTGGCCATCGAAATCGGCACCCGGCAGTGCAGGTCGGCGCCATCGCGCTGGAAGAACTCGTGCTGCGCCAGCGACAGGAAAATATAGAGGTCGCCCGGCGGCCCGCCGCGCAAGCCGGCCTCACCTTCGCCGGCCAGCCGGATACGGGTGCCGTCCTCGACGCCTGCCGGGATATTGACCGAGAGCATACGCTCGCGCGTCACCCGTCCGGCCCCGGCGCAGGCCGCGCAAGGATCGTCGATCACCTGACCGCGGCCCTGACAGGTCGGGCAGGTCCGCTCGAGCGTAAAGAACCCCTGGGCATGCCTGATCTTGCCAGCGCCGCCGCAGCTCGCGCAGACCTTCGGCTTGGTGCCGGTCTTGGCCCCGGTCCCCGAACAGATTTCGCAGGCCACCGAGGTCGGAATGCGGATTTGCGCGGTCTTGCCCTCGTAGGCTTCCTCGAGGGTGATTTCCATGTTGTAGCGCAGGTCCGAACCGCGCTCGCGGCCCTGGCCGCGGCCACCGCCGCCACGGCGGCCACCCATGCCGAACAGGTCGTCGAAAATATCGGAGAAGGTGTGGGCGAAATCCGAACCAAAACCGTGGGCGCCGCCGCCGTTGCCTTGCTCGAAGGCGGCGTGACCGAAGCGGTCATAGGCGGCGCGCTTGTCGCCGTCCTTGAGCACGTCGTAGGCCTCGGACAATTCCTTGAACTTATGCTCGCACTCGTTGTCGCCCGGATTGCGATCCGGATGGTGCTGCATCGCGAGCTTGCGGTACGCAGCTTTGAGCTCGACGTCCGTGACGGTCCGTTGAACGCCCAGGATTTCGTAATAGTCGCGCTTGGACACCGTTTATCCCCGCCGCATCGTCAAAAAAAACCTCGCCCTGGGAACGCTAAGCGCGTCTCGAAGGACGAGGTTTTCATTTCAAGCTCCGGCGTTACGCCGATTTCTTGTTGTTCTTGTCGTCGTCGACTTCGGTGAACTCCGCGTCGACCACGTCCTCTTTCTTGCCGTCGGCGCCGGTGGCGCTCTCGTGATCACCGCCGTCATTCGCGCCGCCGCCTTCGGCATTCTTGTACATCGCCTCGCCGAGCTTCATCGACGCCTGGGCCAAAGTATTGGTCTTGGCGGCAATCGCCGTGGCGTCGTCGCCCTTCAGCGCTTCCTTGAGATCCGCCATGGCGTTCTCGATCGCGCCGCGTTCGGCGTCGCCGACCTTCGAACCATGCTCGGCTAATGCCTTCTCGGTGGAATGCACCAGCGCTTCGGCGTGGTTCTTGGCTTCGACAGCGGCCTTGCGAACCTTGTCTTCTTCGGCGTGCGACTCCGCGTCCTTGACCATCTTCTCGATGTCGGCCTCGGACAAACCGCCCGATGCCTGGATGCGGATCTGCTGCTCTTTGTTGGTCGCCTTGTCCTTGGCGGACACGTTGACGATGCCGTTGGCGTCGATGTCGAACGTGACCTCGACCTGCGGCACGCCACGCGGCGCCGGCGGGATTCCGACCAAGTCAAACTGGCCGAGAATCTTGTTGTCGGCCGCCATTTCGCGCTCGCCTTGGAAGACGCGGATGGTCACCGCGTTCTGATTATCCTCGGCAGTCGAGAACACCTGGCTTTTCTTGGTCGGGATCGTGGTGTTGCGATCGATGATGCGCGTGAACACGCCGCCCAGCGTTTCGATGCCGAGCGAGAGCGGGGTCACGTCGAGCAGCAGCACGTCCTTGACGTCGCCTTGCAGCACGCCGGCCTGAATAGCGGCGCCGATGGCGACGACCTCATCCGGGTTGACGCCCTTGTGCGGCTCCTTGCCGAAGAACTGCTTCACGACTTCCTGGACCTTAGGCATGCGCGTCATGCCGCCGACCAGAACGACTTCGCCGATTTCAGCGGCGGTGAGGCCGGCATCCTTGAGCGCCTTGCGGCACGGCTCGATGGTGCGCTGAATGAGATCGTCGACTAGCGCCTCGAACTTGGCGCGGGTGAGCTTCATCGTCAGATGCTTGGGGCCCGTCGCATCGGCCGTGATGAACGGCAGATTGACTTCGGTCTGCGTGGTGGACGACAGCTCGATCTTGGCCTTCTCAGCCGACTCCTTGAGCCGCTGCAGCGCGAGCTTGTCCTTGCGCAGGTCGATGCCCTGCTCTTTCTGGAATTCGTCGGCGAGGTAGTTCACCAGGCGCATGTCGAAGTCTTCGCCGCCGAGGAACGTGTCGCCGTTGGTCGACTTCACTTCGAACACGCCGTCGCCGATTTCCAGACAGGAAATATCGAAGGTGCCGCCGCCGAGGTCGTAGACCGCGATGATGCCCTGCTTGGCCTTGTCGAGGCCGTAAGCGAGCGCGGCCGCGGTCGGCTCGTTGATGATGCGCAGCACTTCAAGGCCGGCGATCTTGCCGGCGTCCTTGGTGGCCTGACGTTGCGCGTCGTTGAAGTAGGCGGGAACGGTGATGACGGCCTGATCGACCTTCTGGCCGAGATAGGCTTCCGCCGTTTCCTTCATCTTCTGCAGCGTGAAAGCGGAGATCTGCGACGGCGAATAGCTCTTGCCGTCGGCCTCGACCCACGCGTCGCCGTTGCCGGCTTTCGAAATTTTGTAAGGGACGAGCTTCTTGTCCTTCTCGATGATCGGGTCATCGTAGCGGCGGCCGACGAGGCGCTTGACCGCGAAGATCGTCTTTTCCGGATTGGTGACCGCCTGGCGCTTGGCCGGCTGGCCGACGAGACGCTCGCCGTCGTCGGTGAAGGCGACGATCGAAGGCGTGGTGCGCATGCCCTCGGCGTTCTCGATAACTTTCGGTGTCTTGCCTTCCATGACGGCAACGCACGAATTGGTGGTGCCGAGGTCGATTCCGATGACCTTGCTCATGGTTATTCCCTCTTTGATTTGCGGCGGGCCGGGCCGGGCCAAACTAGCGCCCGAATGGAAGCCCGCGGCTCATCCGCAGACCCCCTGATCCAACCCCCTGGATACACGTTTCGCCGCTCCTTCGCGGCTTCACGCTCATATAGGAGGGGGCCCCAGAGCCGCAAGGCGCAAATCGCGTTTCGCGCGGGTTCTCAGGGCTTTGCCGAAGACCCGCGCCGGCGGGGTCGAGGCCGGGACCCGCCGAAGGGACCCAAGAGGTGCATTGCGGCAAGCCCCAAATTCAAGCTTTTATAGCACTATGCCCGGCCGCGGGGGCCCCACACTTGGCGTGGAGGTTGTCATGGGTCGTTCAGATTTGGTACGTTCAGATCTGGTTCGTTTCGATCGGCGTGCAGTAGCCTTCGGTCTCGCGGCGGCGGCGGTGACCAATTCGTTAACCGGGCGCGCGGCGCTCGCCGCGGACAAGATCAAACCCACCGCGTCCAGTGTGCTGCTGGTCGTCGACGTACAGAACTGCTTCCTGCCGGGCGGCAGCTTGGCGGTGAAGGACGGCGATCAGGTCATCCCGGTGATCAACAAGATCGCCAAGGGCTTCGACAACGTGGTGCTGACGCAAGACTGGCACACCCCGCGCCACATCTCGTTCGCCTCCAGCCATCCGGGCAAGAAGCCGTTCGAGACGATCGACCTGCCTTACGGCAAACAGATCCTGTGGCCCGACCATTGCGTGCAAGGCACCGCCGGCGCCGAGCTCGCCAAGGCCCTCGATATCCCCAAGGCACAGCTTGTCGTGCGCAAGGGTTACAACAACGACGTCGACTCCTATTCGGCTTTTCTCGAGGCCGACAAAAAAACCCAGACCGGGCTGACCGGCTATCTCAAGGAGCGTGGCCTGACTGAGGTCTTCATCGCTGGTCTCGCCACCGACTTCTGCGTAGCCTGGTCGGCGGTCGACGCCCGACGCGCTGGCTTCGGCGTCTATGTGGTCGAGGACGCCTGCCGCGGTATCGATGCCGGCGGCTCGCTGGCCAAGGCCTGGTTCGACATGGACGAGGCCGGGGTCAAGAAAATCCAGTCAGACGATTTGGCGGTCTGAGCGGTTTTGCCGCCATTGCCGCCGTTCGCGCGGATAGCTAAGTCAGCAGGAACCGGCGGTTCGCCGCAAGCCTGAAAGGCCCGCATCCATGCTGCGCCGACTGATCATGCTCGTGACGGCTGCCATGCTCGCTTTGGCGGCAGTGCCCGCCTCGGCCGAACCGCAATTTCCGCCCGGATTGCGCATCGGGCTGGAGCCGCAGGGCGATCTGACCCTAAGCAAGCAGTTTCCCGGTTTCGAGGACTCCGCCCGCAAGGTGGCGGTCGCGATCCTCGATCTGCCGGCCCGCGCTTACGAGGACATCGAGCGCTCGGCCTTCAGCGGCCAGACCGGCCTCACCGACCTCAAGCGCGAGAGCTTTCCCTTCGCCAGCGGCGCCGGGATTCTGATCACGGGCAAAGGCGAGGACCAGGGCGTCAAGCTGAACAAGTGGTTTCTGCTGGCGACCGCGACCGGCTCCGAGGTCCAGGATCTTGCGGCGCTGATCAACGTCCAGGTCCCGGAAGCGGCAACCACGGTCTATACCGACGCGCTCATCCGCAAGATGCTGGCGACCGTGACGTTCCGCCCTGCGCCGGTCAACGAGCAGCTCGGCATGCTGCCGTTCAAGATCAACGAAATGGCCGGCTTCCGGGTGCTGCAGGTGCTGCCGCAAGGCGGCGTCGTTCTGATCGACGGGCCGGGCAACGACATGAGCACCACGACCTACGTCGTCGTCTCGATCGGCGCCGGCGCGCCGGAGACGCCGGACGACCGCGCCAAGTTCGCCCGCGAACTGCTGTCGGCGGCGCCGCTGCGCGGCGTCAACATCACCGCGGCCGAGCCAATGCGCATCGTCGGCATGCAGGGCAACGAGATCCGCGCGCAGGCTCAGGGGCTGGGCGGCGAACCGGTCAATCTGGTGCAGTGGGTGCGCTTCGGCTCAGGTGGCTTCTTGCGCGTGATCGGCGTCGGCCGTCCCGAGGGCTGGGACGAGATGTTCACGCGGCTACGCGCCATCCGCGACGGCGTCGCGACGCGCTGAAGCTTCGATACGGGTTAGTTGTTGTCGGCTTGCGGCGTTTCGTAAGCCGGCGATCCCTTCGGGGCCGCCTTCGGCGCGCCCTTGGACACACCGACCATCGCCGGACGCAACACGCGCTCCCCCAGCATGTAACCGGCCTGCATGACCTGCGCGACATGACCGGCGGGCAGGTCTTGGGTCGGCACCTCGTACATCGCCTCGTGCATGTTCGGATCGAACTTCTCGCCCTCGGGCGAAAACTTCTTCACGCCGTTCTTTTCCAGAACCTTGAGCAGTTCGCGCTCGGTCAACTCGACGCCTTCGATCAGCGCCTTGGTTTTCGCGTCGGATTGCTGGCGCATCTCGGGATCGATGGTGCTCAGCGCGCGGTGCATGTTGTCGGCGACCGCCAGAACGTCGCGGGCAAAATTGCTGACGGCATAGGTCCGCGCATCGTTGACTTCGCGCTCGGTGCGTTTGCGCAGATTTTCCATCTCCGCCAGCGTGCGCAGCAGCCGGTCCTTGAACTCGGCGGCGGCTTCCAGAGCCGCGGTCACCTGCTCCGCCGGCACCATCTCGGGAGCAACGGCAGCAACGGCGGCTTCGGCTTCGGGCTTTTCACCGGCAACCGTATCGTCTGCGGCAGGCTTATCCGTCATAACTCGTGATCCATCTTCAGGAATGTCTTGGATGCCCCGGATATCAGGGTTCGGGAGCCAAAAATCAAGCGTTTCGCGCAGGCCCTCAGGGCGCCAGCAGGCGGCTGACCACGCGGGCGGTGTAATCGACCATCGGGATGACCCGGGCATAATTCAGCCTAGTCGGGCCGATCACGCCGATGACGCCGACAATCCGGCCCTCGCTGTCGCGATAGGGCGAGACGATGGTCGACGAGCCCGACAGCGAGAACAGCTTGTTCTCGGAACCGATGAAGATGCGCACGCCGTCGGCGCGCTCGGCGCGGCCCAGAAGGTCGATGACGCCACGCTGGGTTTCCAGCGCGTCGAACAGCGAGCGCACCCGCTCCAGGTCGCCGAGCGCATGCAGGTCGTCCAGGAGATTGGCGTGGCCGCGGACGATCAACTGGCGGTCTTTGCTCTCGCCGCCGGACCAGCTTGCCAGACCCGCCGAGATGACCTTCTGCGTCAGTTGATCGAGTTCGGCCTGGCCCTGCGCCAGCGAGGTCTCGATTTCGATGCGAAGCTCGGCCAGCGATTTGCCGCGAATGTGCGCGTTGAGGAAATTTCCCGCTTCGGTCAGCGCCGAGGTCGGCAGATCGGACGGCACGTTGAGCACGCGGTTTTCGACCTGGCCGTCTTCGGCGACCAGCACCGCCAGCGCGCGCTCGGGCTCGAGCCGCACAAACTCGATGTGCTTGATGCGCACGTTGATCTTGGTGGTGAGCACGACGCCGGCCGAGCGTGTCAGCCCCGACAGCATCTGCGAAGCCTCGGTGAGCACGGCTTCCACCGATTTGCCCGCGCCAGCGACGGCGACCTGCGCTTCGATCGAGCGGCGGTCGCCTTCGTTCAGATCGCCAACCTGCATCAAGGCATCGACGAAGAACCGCAAACCCAATTCGGTCGGCAGGCGGCCCGCCGAGGTATGCGGCGCGTAGATCAGCCCGAGCTGTTCGAGGTCCGACATCACGTTGCGCACCGAGGCCGGCGACAGCGAGATCGGCAGAATGCGCGACAGGTTGCGCGAGCCGACCGGTTCGCCCGTCGTCAGATAGCTCTCGACGATCGAGCGGAAAATCTCGCGCGAGCGCTCGTTGAGCGCCGCGAGACTGACCTGCGAAGAGCCGATCGGGACGTCGTGGGAAGCCAAGGACAACCTCTCAATCCTGCGCAATGATGAACGCCGGGCCGCACTTGTTCAAGCCGGGCATATGGTTATGGTGGCCGCCGAAACCAATAAATCCCTGCCCCCGGAGGATTCGATGCGGCCAAGCAGCCGACAGATCGACGAGTTGCGCGCGGTGTCGCTCGAGCGCGGCGTGGTCAAATACGCCGAAGGCTCCTGTTTCGTGAAGTTCGGCGACACCCATGTGCTGGTGACGGCCAGCCTGGAGGAGCGCCTGCCGCCATGGCTCAAGGGCCAGGGCCGCGGCTGGGTCACCGCCGAATACGGCATGCTGCCGCGCGCCACCTCGGAACGCACCCGCCGCGAAGCCTCCGCCGGCAAGCAAGGCGGCCGCACCGTCGAAATCCAGCGCCTGATCGGGCGCTCCTTGCGTTCGGTCATCGACCTCCAGGCGCTGGGCGAGCGCCAGATCACCGTCGACTGCGACGTGATCCAGGCCGATGGCGGCACCCGCACCGCCTCGATTACCGGCGCCTGGGTGGCGCTATCGGACTGCCTGTCGTGGATGAAAATGCGCGACATGTTCAAGGCGCAAGGCAACGCCACCGTGCTGCGCGACCACATCGCGGCGGTATCATGCGGCGTCTACAAGGGCACCGCGGTGCTCGATCTCGACTATGCCGAGGATTCGGAAGCCGACACCGACGCCAATTTCGTCATGACCGGCAACGGCAACATCGTCGAGGTCCAGGCAACAGCCGAGAAGGACCCGTTCAGCGAAGAGCAATTGCTGACGCTGCTGGCGCTGGCGCGTAAGGGCATCGGCAAGCTGGTCGACCTGCAAAAGATGGCGGTGGCGTGAGTTCGCATCGTCGCCTCACCGGCCCTCTCGTCATCGCCACGCACAATCCCGGCAAGCTCGCCGAGATGCGTGAGCTGCTCGCGCCTTACGGCATCGAGGCGCAATCGGCCGGCGAATTGAAACTGGCCGAGCCGGAGGAGACCGGCACGACGTTCGCCGAGAACGCGCGCATCAAGGCGGTCGCTGCGATGAAGGCGACCGGCAAGATCGCCTTCGCCGACGACTCAGGCTTGGTCGTCGACGCGCTCGGCGGCGAGCCCGGTATTCACTCGGCGCGCTGGGCGGGGCCCGACAAGGATTTCCGCTTCGCCATGAATCGCATTCAGACGCTGCTGATCGAAAAGGGCGCCAAGACACCCGAGCAGCGCCGTTCACATTTCGTCGCTGCGTTGTGCCTGGCCTGGCCGGACGGCCACCTCGAAGAGTTCGAAGGCCGCGTCGACGGCGTTGCGGTGTGGCCGCCGCGCGGCGATGCCGGCTTCGGCTACGATCCCCTATTCCTGCCCGACGGTCATGAACGCACCTTCGGCCAGATGAGCGCGCTGGAAAAACACGGCCTGCCGCCGCACGGCAAAGGCCTGTCGCATCGCGCCCGCGCCTTCGTCATGCTGGCGGACGCCTGCTTGCGCTGATGCCCCTTGCGCCAGGAACTTTCATTACAATTTTAAGGACTTGTCCGCAGCCGGTTTGAATTGGCGCTGGCTGCAACGCGCCGCTGCGCCTATGCTGTTAACATGTCTTTAACCACACAAATTCCATCCGTTGCGCCGTTCGCCGTTTACGTGCACTGGCCGTTCTGCCTGTCGAAGTGCCCGTACTGCGACTTCAACAGCCACGTGCGCCACGGCGGCGTCGACGAAGCGCGTTTCGTGCGCGCGTTCGAATCCGAGATCGCCGCGACCAAGGCGCGCATCGGCGACCGCACCGTGTCGACCATCTTCTTCGGCGGCGGCACACCGTCGCTGATGAAAGCGGAATCGGTGCAGGCGATTCTGGATTCCATCGCCAAGCACTGGACCGTCGCGCCCGACGTCGAGGTGACGCTGGAAGCCAATCCGACCAGCGTCGAGGCGACGCGCTTTCGCGGCTATCGCTTAGCCGGCGTCAATCGAGTCTCTCTGGGTGTTCAAGCGCTCGACGATCAATCGCTGAAAGAACTCGGCCGGCTGCACTCGGCGCAGGAAGCGCTCGACGCCGTCGCCATCGCGCGCACGATCTTCGATCGCTACTCGTTCGACCTGATCTATGCGCGTCCGCGCCAGACGCTCGACGCCTGGCACACCGAACTCAAGCGCGCCATCTCGGAAGCCGCCGAGCATCTGTCGCTTTATCAACTCACCATCGAGCCGGGCACGCCGTTCTTCGGCCTGCACAAGGCCGGCAAGCTGATCACGCCGGATGAGGACCTCGGCCGCGATCTCTACGACCTGACGCAGCAAGTCTGCGGCGATGCAGGCCTGCCCGCGTACGAGATTTCCAATCACGCGCGGCCGGGCGCCGAGTGCCGGCACAATCTCGTGTACTGGCGCGGTCATGAATATGCCGGCATCGGCCCGGGCGCGCATGGCCGCCTCAACATCGACGGCCGCCGCTACGCCACCGAGACCGACAAGAAGCCGGAAGGCTGGCTGGAGCGCGTGGAAGCGCAAGGCGTCGGCCTCACCGTCGACGAAAAACTGCAGCCCGGCGAAGTCGCCGACGAATTTCTGCTGATGGGGCTGCGGCTGGTCGAAGGCATCGAGCCGCAACGCTTCACTGCGATTTCCGGACGCGATCTCGATCCGGCGCGGATTTCATTTCTGCGCGACGGCGGCGCGGTCGAGACCATGCCGGATGGCCGCCTGCGTGTGACGAAAAGCGGATTTCCGCTGCTGGATGCGGTGGTCGCGGATTTGGCGGCTTAACTCGTTACGCACTGCAACCCGTTTTCACCTCTCCCTTAGGGAGAGGTCGGCGCGTAGCGCCGGGTGAGGGGTTAGGCGCTATCGAGAGATTTAGACCCCCTCACCCCAACCCTCTCCCCCAAGGGGAGAGGGAGCGCACCGTGCGCGTGGCGAGTGCTTAAGTTCCCGGCGTGAACGACTTCGGCGCCGGGCTGACCGGACGGCCGCCGCCGGGCGCGACTTGCATCACAGCCAGACCGCGTTCGCTCAGGCCATCGGAGCGGAAGCGAAAGACGCCGTCGATGCCGGCAAAGCCCGACGAGTTGGTGAGGATCTGTTCGCTGAAGCGCTGCGGGCCTTGCGTCTTCACCAGCGCGGCGACCAGCGCCACCGCGTCATAGGCCAGCGTCGCGGTGCGCACCGGATCGTTGCCATAGCGCGCGCGATAGCGGCCGGCGAAATTGCGGAAGCCGGTCGTCTCAGGCGCGGCGAACCAGCCGCCCTCGAGCGATGGCGCCTGGAAGATGCGCGGATCATCCCACAATCCAGTACCGAGCAACTGCACGCGCTTGGTGTTGACGCCGGAGGCGGTGAGCGCTTGCACCACTTGTGGCACCGCGTCGGCGCCGTCGGCAATCAAGATACTGTCGATGGCGCCGCCCTGCTGCGCCACACGGCGGGCCGCTTCGGCCATGCGGGCCGGATCGCTCGGATATTTTTCAATCGCCAGCACGCGGCCACCGCGCCGCGCGACCTCCTGCTGGAACGCGGCTTCGACCACGCCGCCATAGGCATTGTCCGGCAGCAGCGCCGCGAACGAACGTTTGCCGCGCGTGGCCGCGTAATCGACGATGCGCTTGACGTCGGACTCCGGCAGGAAGCTCAAGAGATAAACGCCCCGCGCGGCGACGCTGGCGTCGGTGGAGAAGGCAATTACCGGAATGTTGCGATTGCGCGCGACGCCGCCGACCGCGCTCACCGATTGCGCGAACAGCGGACCGACGATGAGCTCGGCGCCTTCGTCGATCGCCTGTTGCGCGGCTTGCTGCGCGCCCTGCGGCGTGCCGGCGTCGTCCTTCACCAGCAGTTGGATGTTCGGGTCTTTGAATTCGTTGAGCGCCATTTCGGCGGCGTTCTTCATCGAGGTCGCGGCGATGCCGGCATTGCCTTGCGCCGACAGCGGCAGGATCAGCGCGACGCGGATTTGTCCGGAGCCGATATTGGCGCCGGCGCCCGGCTGCTCGACCGGCGGCTGGCCCGGCGCATCGGCGCCCAAGCGATCGAACGAGCTGTTGGTGCAGGCCGCCAGCGCAAGTGCGGCGGCGGCCACGGATAGCCAAGTTGGCAAGGAAGCGCGCGCGCGGCGAAACCCGCGCGTCATCATCGACCCCTCGTTCAGCGACGTCTCCGGCAATGGCTGCTCCCCAACGCGACGCGAAATTGGCAGTCCCACCTGTATGCCATTTTGACGTGGAAAAGTTAAGGCAATGAAAATAATAGAGAATTCGCCGCCGGTGACGCCACGCGGGCCACCCTCTACAGTGCCGCGCATGGCCAAAGACAAAAGCGCGCAATCGGATCGGCACCTCTATTCGCCGTTCGGCACCCCGATCGAGGCGCCCCGGGCCGAGGGCGGGCTCTATCTGGTGGCGACGCCCATCGGCAACCTCGGCGATATCAGCCTGCGCGCGCTGGAAGTGCTGGCGGCGGCCGACGTCATCGCCTGCGAGGACACCCGCGTCACCCGCAAGCTGACCGAGCGCTACGGCATCGCCACGCCGCTGATGGCCTACCACGAGCACAATGCCGGCGAGGCGCGCCCTAAGATCATCGCCCGGCTCGACGAGGGCCAGGCGGTGGCGCTGGTGTCGGACGCCGGCACGCCCTTGATCTCGGACCCCGGCTACAAACTGGTGCGCGCCACTGTCGAGGCCGGGCACGCGGTGACGGCGCTGCCGGGGGCGTCGGCGGTGATGGGCGCACTCAATGTCGCCGGCCTGCCGACAGACCGGTTTTTCTTCGAGGGCTTCCTGCCACCCAAGGAAGTCGGCCGGCAAAAACGCATCGCTGAACTGAGCACGATTCCGGCAACGCTGGTGCTGTTCGAAAGCGGGCCGCGGCTCAGCGATGCCTTGGCCGATCTGGCGCAAGGCTTGGGCGCGCGCGCGGCGGCGGTGTGCCGCGAACTGACCAAGCTGCACGAGGAAGTCCGCCGCGGCGATCTGCCGGCCTTGGCCGCGCACTATGCGGGCGATGCGGAAACCCGCGGCGAGATCGTCATCGTCATCGCGCCGCCCGCCGAAGAGACGTTGAGCGCCGGCGATCTCGACGAGCTGCTGCGCCGCGCGCTGGCGCGCGTGTCGGTAAAGGATGCGGTCGGCGAAGTCGCGCTCGCCACCGGCCGCTCGCGCCGCGAAGTCTATCAACGCGCGCTCGATCTCGAGAAAGAGCGATGACCCGGCCGCCCAAACCCAAGGTGCTCAAGCCTGCGCCGCGACCGGAGCGTGTGGCCGCGTTCGGGCTCGGCATTTCCGCCGAGAGCCGCGCCGCCGCCTGGCTGATCGCGCACGGCTATCGGATTCTGGCGCGGCGCTTCAAATCGCCGATGGGGGAGATCGATATCATCGCCGCGCGGCGGTACACATTGATTTTCGTCGAGGTCAAAGCGCGCGCGACGCTGGACGATGCTGCGGAAGCCGTCACCGAACGGCAAAAGCAACGCATCGCGGCGGCAGCCGAAATCTGGCTCGCCAACAATCCGGTGCCCGCCATTCGCGACATGCGGTTCGATGCGATCCTGGTCGCGCCCGGCAAACTGCCGCGGCATATTCCGAGTGCTTTCGAAGCGAATTAGGCGCTGAGCCGCTCGAAGAACTGATCGACCTGGCCGCGAATACGGCCGGCGACATGGCCTAGATCGTCGGCCACGACTTTCACCGCGGCGGCGCTGGCGCGGGTGTCCTCGGTCGCGGAGCCCACCAGATTGACCTCGGCCGCGGTCTCGACGGTGCGCCGCGCCGCGGTTTCCACGCTGCGCGCGATCTCGCTGGTGGCGGCGCCCTGCTCGGTGACGGCGGCGGCAATGGCGCCGCTGATATTGCCGATTTCACGGATGGTGTGTTCGATCGCGGTGATCGCTTCGATCGAGCGCACGGTGGCGCGCTGCATGCCGGCGATCTGCGCGCCGATTTCCTCGGTGGCGCGGCTGGTCTGACCGGCGAGCGCCTTCACCTCGCCCGCGACCACGGCAAAGCCGCGCCCGGCATCGCCGGCGCGCGCTGCTTCGATGGTGGCATTGAGCGCCAGCAGATTGGTCTGCTCCGCGATATCGGTGATCAGCTTGACGACGTCGCCGATGCGGGCGGCCGCTTCGTCCAGTTCTTTGACTGCGAGATTGGTGCGGCCCGCTTCGCTCACCGCCTTGCTGGCGATGGCGTTGGATTGCGCGACCTGACGGTCGATCTCGTTCACCGAGGCCGACAGTTCGTCCGCGGCCGAGGCGATGTCGCTCACATTCGAGGACGCCTCGCTCGAGGCCGCTTCGGCTCGCGCCGTTTTGGATGACGCGTCGTCGGCGGCGGCGGCGAGTTGCGTCGATGCCGCCAGCATCTGGTCGGAGATGCGGCCGAGATCGGATAGGGTCATTTCAACGTCGGCCGAGAAGCGCGCGATCTCGCCGGACATCTGCTCCTGGCGCAGCGTTCGGGTGCTGGCGTCGTCGATCACGGTGCGATTGAGTTCTTCGTTGTGCCGCATCGCATTCTTGAACACGCCGATCGAGCGCGACAGCGCGCCGATCTCGTCGTTGCGATCGCCGTAGGGGATCGACACGCCGGTTTCGCCGGCGGCGATCTTTTCAGTGACGCCGGTGATATTGGCGAGCGGCCGCGCCACGCTGCGGTTGATCAAGATCGCGCCCGCGGCGGCCAGCATGACCGCGAGCGCGGCGAGCGCGCTCATCCACAACGCGGTATTGTCGATGGCGCCGTCGAGATCGGCGTAGACGCGCTTGGCCCGGTTGGCATAAAGCTCGGTGAGTTTTTCCAGATCAGTGTTGAGCGCCTTCCGCACCGAACGGTTGGCGTCGTTGTCGCCCCATTCGCGGCCGGCGGCCGGGCTCACCTCGGTGCCAAGCCGCGCCAGCTCGTTGCGGAATTCAATGAACTTGGCGACGCGCTGCGAGAATAGGCCGAACAATTCGGCGTCATCGCCGCGGACCGAACTTTTCCAGTCGCGCACGACATCGCCCATCTGTTTCGTGAATTTGACGATGCCGTCGGCATAGGGCTTCGAGGTCGTGAGATCGGGCGACATGTAGACGCCGCGCGATTCCATCACGGCCGCATAGATCAGGCCGTTGACGCGCTCGACGTTCCAGGTGCCGGCATTGGCGGATTCGAATTCGTCGGTCAGCGACGCGTGGTGGCGCGCGTTCGATACCGCGACCACCGACAGCGCCAGCGTCGAGGTGGCCATCAATGTGAAGATCGCATAGAGCTTTGCGGCAATCGACAGCTTCGGCAAAATCACAGACGCCCCCACACCCCGTGCCAGACAGGTTCCCGAGCGGCTATAGTGGCGGTAAAACGTTAATGGGTTGTTTGCCTTAATCGCCACCCTGCCCTTAAAAATCACCGAAAACAGGTCGCCATGAGCCTCAAAGTCGCAGTCCAGATGGACCCGATCCAGAAGATCAACATCAAGGGCGATTCGACCTTCGCTTTGCTGCTGGAGGCGCAAAAGCGCGGCCATCAACTCAGCTATTACACCACCGACCGGCTGGCGATGCGCGACGGCCGGGTGTTCTCGACCGTCGAAGGCCTCACCGTACGCGACCAGGCTGGCGACCATTTCACGCTCGACGCCCCGCGCCGCGTTGAAATGTCCGACTTCGACGTGGTGCTGCTGCGCCAGGACCCGCCGTTCGACCTCAATTACATCACCAGCACGCATCTGCTGGAGCGCATCCATCCCAAGACGCTGGTGGTCAACGACCCCGGCCAGGTGCGCAACGCGCCGGAAAAGATTTTCGTCACCGAATTCTCCGACCTGATGCCGCCGACGCTGATCACGCGCGACCTCGCCGAGATCAAGGCGTTCCGCGCCGAACACAACGACATCGTCATGAAGCCGCTCTACGGCCATGGCGGCGGCGCGGTGTTCCGCCTGACCCACGACGACCTCAATTTCGGTTCGCTCTACGACATGTTCGCGATCACCTTCCGCGAGCAGTGGGTGGTGCAGAAATTCCTGCCCGCGGTGAAGCAGGGCGACAAGCGCATTCTGCTGGTCGACGGCGAATTCGCCGGCGCGGTCAATCGCGTGCCGGCGGCCGACGATCTGCGCTCCAACATGGTGCGCGGCGGCTCGCCGGCGGCGACCGACCTGACGCCGCGCGAGCGCGAAATCGTCGCGCGGCTGGCGCCGGCGCTGCGCGAACGCGGCATGATCTTCGTCGGCATCGACGTGATCGGCGACTGGATCACCGAGATCAATGTCACGTCGCCGACCGGCATTCGCGCGGTTAAAAATCTTGGCGGTCCTGACGCGGCGGCGATGGTGTGGGACGTGATCGAGAAGAAACGCAAACAAACCGCGTAAAGCATGACCCCGAAAAGTGGGCACCGGTTTTCGGACAAGATCATGCGCGGGAGAATGTCATGAGCATCAAACTCACCATCGCCACCACCGACTACGATCACTTCCGCGATTTTCGGCTCGGTCAGGTGCGCGCCGAAGGCATCGAGGCCAATTGGCTCACGCTCGGACATCACGAAATATTTTCGCGCTTCACCTTCAACCGCGAATGGGACGTCTCCGAACTGTCCTTCGCGAAATTCATGGCGCAGGCGACGCGGGACGACTCCGACATCATCGGCCTTCCGGTTTACGCCTCGCGACTGTACCGCTTCTCCTCGATCTATGTGAACCGCAACAAGGGCATCAAGACCGTCAAGGATCTGCGCGGCAAACGCGTCGGTGTGCCGGAATGGGCGCACACCGCCGCGGTCTATGTGCGCGGCTGGCTGATGCATGAGGGCGGCATCCCGCTCGCCGATATCGACTGGGTGCAGGCCGGCACCAACGAGGCGGGCCGCATCGAAAAAGTCGAATTGACGCTGCCGAAAGGCGTCACGCTCACGGCGGCGCCTACCAAGACGCTGAGCGGCATGATCGCGTCCGGCGAACTCGATGCCGTCTTCATCGCGCGGCCGCCGAACTCGTTCCGCGAAAAGCATCCCGACGTTATTCGGCTGTTTCCCGATTTTGAGGCGATGGAGCAGCGCTATTACCAGGACACGCATGTTTATCCGATCATGCATGTGATCGCCTTGCGCAAGGCGATCCTCGACGGCAATCCATGGATCGCGCGCAATCTGCTCAATGCCTTTGAGGAATCCAAGCGCCGCAGTATCGAACGCATTCTCGATCCCGCCGTGTCGCGCTATCCGGTGCCGTGGCTGACCAATTATGCGCGGCGCATGCAGGAGATGTTCGGCGGCGAATTGTATCCCTACGGAATCGAGCCCAATCGGCCGACGCTCGAATTATTCCTGCGCTACACGCATGAGCAGGGCATCGCGCACAGACTCGTCAAGCCGGAAGACATTTTCCCCGCCGGCATCATGGCGTCGGTGAAGATCTAAATTTTACTTGCCGGCGCGCTTGGCCGCTTCGGCGCGAATTTCCGTGTCGGTGATTTTCGCTAGATCGATGGGCGCTTTCAAATTGCCGGCTTGGACCAGTTGGTCCTGCATCCAGTTCAATTTGTCCAGCGGCAGCGCGATCGCCGGATCGACCGCGTTTTGTCTGACGATATCGTCGAAAGCATAGGCCGGCCGCGGATCGTCGGGTTTAGTGTGGATCGAGTCTTGCGTGAGCTTGATGGTCTCGTCGCGATGCGACATCGCGAATGTCAGCGCATCCATTTCCGCCGCCACGAAATTAATGGCGTCTTGGCGTTTAGCGGCAAGCGTCTTGCCGGTCATGGTCAGACACAGCCGCACATAATTCGGCAGCGCATCGTGGCCAGTGACCAGCATGGTCACTTCCTTTGGCGCCACCGCCATGAATTCGGCGGCGACAATGCCGGCATCTGCAACGCCGGCCACGACGGCCTTGAAGCGGTCGAGGTCGCCGCCAAGATTGGCGAAGCGAACGTCGGACGGCGCGAGCGCATATTTCTTCAGGATCGCGTCGACCAGCAGATTGGGCAGCGAGCCGGGCGAGGCCACCGCGATCGTCTTGCCCTTCAGGTCCTCGATCTTGGTAATATTCGACCGCACGATCAGGCCGTGCGGCACGCCCGGCCAGTCGCAGCCGACGATCTTGATATCGGCGCCGCGTGCGCCGGCGAGGATGGCGGCGCCAGGGCTCGACTCGATGCTGTCCAGTTCCTCCGCCAGCAGCGCCTTATGCGCGGTGGCGCCGTTCTTGAAGGCGACGATCTCGATCTTGAGGCCGTGCTTTTCGGCAAAGCCGCGCTGGCCCACCATCAGCGAGAAACCGGCGTCGCCCTTGGGCTCGATGACGCCATGCCGCCAGGGTCTCAACTCCTGCGCGGAGGCGTTTGCCAATGTCGCCAGCAGCACGGCCGCAGCGAAACTGATTGAGCCGGTCCGTTTGACGATCATCGGGCGCTCCTGCTTGGCGGGCGGGATGATCGACGACTTTGTCGCCGAGATCAACGTCACCCCGCCACCGGCATTCGCGCCGTGAAATTCTCGGCGGGCCTGACGCCTCCGCCCTGGTCTGGGACGTGATTGAGCGCAAACAGAAAATTTGACGGCGGGCGGTTTCGCTGTTTCCCTGCCGCCCCGTTGCAAGCGCCCCTGAAGCGGCGCGACGAACCCCGCCTTAAGGAAACACATGCACAGCCCGATTCCGCTCGCCGACGCCGACAAGCCCGTCGTGCAAGGCCAGGAGCACTGGACCACCAAAGACGGCAACATCAAGCTGTTCATGTGGGAAAAGCGCCGCTATCCCGGCACCGACTACAAAGGCACGATCCTTTTCATCCACGGCTCGTCGTGGTGCGGGCAGCCAACCTTCGATCTCTATGTTCCCGGCCGGCCCTATTCTTCGGTGATGGATTGGTTCGCGGTGCAGGGCTTCGATAGCTGGTGCCTCGACGCCGAGGGCTACGGCCGCTCCGACAAAAGCCGCGACAGCAAATTCGGCATCGAGCCGGGCGCCGACGACATCGCCGCCGCCACCGATTACATCCTCAAGCTGCGAAACATCCCCAAGGTGCTGCTCTATGGCGTCTCGGCCGGCGCCTTGAAATGCTCGCTGTTCACGACGCGGTTTCCGGAGCGCGTGGCACGGCTGGCGCTCGATGCGTTTGTCTGGACCGGCAAGGACAGCCCGACTTTGGAGCAGCGCCGCAAGACCGTGCCGGAATTATCGAAGCACAATCGCCGGCCCTTCACGCGGCAGGTCATCCAGGCCGTGTTCGACCGGGATTATCCCGGCGCGGCGGAGCCGGCGATGATCGAGGCCTTCGCGCAAGCGTCGATGGCGCTCGACGATTCCGTGCCGACGGGGACCTATCTCGACATGTGCACCAAGCTGCCGATGGTCGATCCGAAAGACATTCCCGTGCCGACCATGGTGATGCGCGGCGAATATGACGGCATCGCCAACATCAAGGATCTGCATGAATTCTTCGAGCGGCTGCCGACCAACGACAAGCATTTCGCGTTGATGCCGGGCGTCGCGCATGCCAGCTTCCAGCAGACCAACTACTTGCTGGTCTTTCACACGCTGCATTCTTTCTTCAGCCAACCGCCGGCAGTCTTTGTCGGTCCGACGGACTTCAAACACTAGAATAACAAAAGCCGCTCCTTCAGGAGCGGCGTCCCGGGAGGACACCATGACGATCAAGAAGCTGCTCGCCGGCATGCTCATGCTCGGCCTGGCGATGACGGCCGCATCCGCGCAGACATTCCCCGACCGGCCGATCCGGATTATCGTCGGCTTCCGCGCCGCCAGCGCCTCCGACGTCGCGGCGCGTCTCGTCGGGCAGAAGCTGGGCGAGATTTTGAAAGTCGGCGTCGTCATCGAGAACAAGCCCGGCGCCAGCAGCGAAGTCGGCGCGCGCTTCGTCGCGACGTCGCCACCGGACGGCTACACGCTCTATCTCGGCACCGTCGCCAACAGCATCAACTATGCGGCCAAGAGCAACAGCTTCATCGATCTTTCGACGGGCCTCGCGCCGATCGCGGAAATCGGCGAAGTGCCGAACATGCTGGTGGTGACGCCGTCGCTCGATGCAAAGACGGTCGACGACGTCATTCGTCTCGCCAAGGCCAAACCCGGCGCGCTGAATTATGCGAGCGCGGGTGCCGGCACTGCCTTGCATATGGCGGCGGAATTATTCTCGTCGCGCACTGGCGTGCAGATGCAGGACGTGCCCTACCAGGGCAGCGCCGCGGCGATGCCGGACCTTCTGGAAGGCCGCACATCGTTGATGTTCGTGCCGGCCTCGACCGTCGTCGATCTGGTGAAGAGCGGAAAACTTCGGGCGATCGCCGCAACAGGTTCAAAGCGGCTCGCGCTGATGCCTGAGTTGCCGACGGTGGCCGAGCAAGGTCTTCCAGGATTCGAATCGTCGGTCTGGTCCGGCCTGCTGGCGCCGAACGGCCTGCCGGCCGACGTCGCCAAGAAACTGGAGACCAGCATTCTCGCCGCCGCCGCGTCACCCGACATGAAGGACAAGTTCGCCGTCCAGGGCATCGAGGTGATCGCGCGCGGGCAGAAAGAGTTTGGCGTCTACATCAAGGCCGAAAACGAGAAGTGGGCCAAGGTCATCAAGGATCGGGGCCTGAAGCTGGACTAAGCCTTTTTCGGCATGGCCCCAACCTGACTCCGCGCGTTTGACGGTTTGTGTCAACAAAGCCGCAACCATCGCACGGCATTGGACGCGGCTACCTCCGGCGCGGCGCTCGTCTCTCTTACGTTCCACGTCTACGGTGTACCGGTGATTCCACGGCGACCGCCGCAAGGACGTATGACCATGAAACGTTGCATCTGTCTGGCCGTTGCCATGTTATTGCTTGCCGGCCATAGCGTCGCGACGAATGCACAAACGCTACCCGCCTACATGGCGCCGATTGCCGGCCGAACGGCTGCAACGCCCGCCGACGTCGCGACCAAGGACATGCTGGCCCTGAACAGCGGCATGTTCGAACTGTACGGCGATGCCGCGAAAGTCTTTCAGAAGAACATTCTGAGCAAACACCCCGTGATCCTCGGACTGTTCTCCGGCGCCGGCGGCCGGTTCATTCTCTATCGTCCCGGCCAGCCGCCGCTTGAGGCGCCGCCGGTGCCGATCGTCTATCAACTGCTCAAATCGGTCGCCCACAGCACCATGGCGTTATCGCAGGTCGTCGGCCCTTATCTCGATAACCCCGCCGACAAATCCTGGCGCAGCTCAATGCTCGCTTATCGCAGCCGTATGCAGTCGGCGCTCGACGGCCTCGATGCCACGCCTATGGAGCCTGGATGGCGCGACAACAACCGCATTATCCTGAAAAATAATATCGCCTTCATGGACGAGTGCATCTCCAAGGGCGAAATCGCCTTCGGCGCGCTCGAAGCCTTTAGCAAAAAGCAGGCGCCGTTTCTGGCAACGAACGTCGCATGGGCCGCGCAGACCCAAGTCGGTCATTGGATGACAGTGCTCGCCGGCTGGAAGACAATGCTCGGCGCCGATTGGGACAAGACCTATGCGGCGAGCAATACGATTTACGTCACGCGGCAGAACAACGTGTTGTTCGCCACACTGGCGCAGTTCTTCGGCCCCGAGGCGATGAACGACCGGCTGCTGTTGATCGAGACCGTGTCGTTTACGACGACGCCCGCGGACATGCTCGAATTAATGACGCGCATCGTTGCGGACCGGTCGGTCGGCTCGTTGTTTTTCGGCAATTATCGTCTGATGGATTATGAGCTGATGGGTGCCGACGCGCGCACCGCGATCGTCGCGGAAAGCGCCAAGCGCGGCATGACGCCATTTCTGCCGCCGCTGGTGCCATTTGGCTCGAAGCAATGGCCGGCACTGATCACGCCGGGACCCGGACCGGCATCCATCGCCGACCTTAAATAGGCCAACGGGCTAGTTCGACCAGTTTGCGAACTGCCGGCCGAAGCCGTCAAAGGCGTAGGCCACGCGCCCACCGGCCGCGTGCGGGTGGTTCATATCCCACAGCATTTCCTCGATATCGCAATACTCGGCTTCGGCCTCGATCCGGGCTTGCCGGGCGTGCTGTAGTTCCTGGGCAATGGCCTTGCTGTCGATCATGTCCGCGATCCCTGTCGTTCGTAGGCTGAGCATAGCTGAGTCGGTTTGTTCTGCAAATGTTCTTGTTCGCCTCGACAACTTGCGCTACACTCCCAGGTAGCAAGAGGGGCGGGATTCATGGTCCAGCGCGTCAGCACGGTTGCCTTCGAGGGCATCGAAGCCCGCGCCGTCGATGTGCAGGTCCAGGTCGCGCCGGGCCTGCCCGCCTTCAACATCGTCGGCCTGCCCGACAAAGCCGTCTCTGAAGCCAAGGAACGCGTGCGCGCGGCATTGGTTGCGTCAGGGCTGGCATTACCGGCGCGCCGCATCACCATCAATCTGGCGCCGGCCGATCTGCCGAAGGAAGGCAGCCATTACGACCTGCCGATTGCGCTCGGCCTGATGACGGCGATCGGCGCCATCCCACAGGACGCCATTGCCGGCTTCACCGTGCTGGGCGAACTCGGCCTCGACGGCGGCATCGCGCCGGTGGCCGGTGTGCTGCCGGCGGCGATCGGCGCCAATGCGCGCGGCCAAGGGTTGATTTGTCCACAGGCCTGCGGGCCGGAAGCGGCCTGGGCCTCGCCTGAAATCGAGATCGTCGCCGCGCAGTCGCTGATCCAACTCGCCAATCATTTCAAAGGCACGCAGGTGCTGACACGGCCGCAGCCGAAAATCCGCGAGCGCGACGGCGTGCCGCTCGACCTTGCCGACATCAAGGGCCAGGAGAGCGCCAAGCGCGCGCTCGAGGTCGCCGCCGCCGGCGGCCATAATCTGGTGATGGTGGGCTACATTTACTGACCGTCAAAGTATTGAGTTGATACTGTACTGATGAAATCTGCTTACAGCTACATCCGGTTTTCGACGCCCGACCAGGCAAAAGGCGACAGCTTCCGCAGGCAATCCGATAAGGCGGCGGGATGGGCAGCTAAGAACGGTTACCGAATTGTCGACGTGCTGGCCGACTTAGGCGTCTCGGGATATCGCGGCAAGAACACCAAAACGGGCAGGCTCGGCGCATTCCTTGCGCTGGTCGAGGCAGGCAAGATCACGCGGGGTTCCGTCCTGATCGTCGAATCGCTCGACCGTTTTTCGCGCAACACGGTGCGCGAGGTGCTGCCTGATTTCCTCAACGTCATCAATGCCGGCGTCGGCGTCGTCACCTTGACCGACGAGCGCCTCTACACGATCGATTCCTTGGACGCGGACAATCTGCAATTGATCGGCAGCCTCATGGTTATGATCCGTGCCCATGAGGAATCCGTGCGGAAAGGCGGCAACGTCGCGGCGGCATGGGCGAAGAAGCGCGCACGCGCCAGAGAGAATTCCGAAGGGCTTACGGACCGCGTTCCGGCGTGGCTCGACGTCGTCTCTAAGCAGGTGGATGGTCGGAAGATCCGCCGGTTCGTCCCCAACAAGGTCCGCGTGAAGATTGTACAGAGGGTCTTTCGGGAAACCACGCAGGGTTATGGCCGCCGTGCGATCGCGAAGCATCTGAACGAAGAGGGCAGGCCTGCATTCAGATCGAAGAAGGGTTGGCAACCGTCCTACATCGCCAAACTGATCAGAGGACGGGCCGTGCTGGGCGAATACCTGCCTCATAAGCGCAATGCAAAGGGGGTACGCGTCAAGGACCAAGACGGAGTGATCAAGAACTACTATCCGGCCGTCATCGACGAGGCACTTTGGCTCAAGGCGAACCGCGCAACGACAAAAAGGGCTAATGCGAAGATAGCCGGCCGGCCGCAGCCGGATGCGGCAAACCTCATTCCTGCACTCGCGCGATGCACCTGCGGAGCCCGCATGGCGCACCTCAACAAGGGAGAACCGCCGAAAGGGGGCCGCTATTACGCCTGCTCAAGTGCCCTACGCGAAGCCGGCTGCTCCACAGCCCGCCATTGGAATCGGGCCATTGTGGAAGAGGCCCTGTTCTACCAGTTGGACAAAGCGGCGCTTGAGCGCTTCTTCGAACCGCAAGCTGAAGCTCCAATGCCCGCGAGCGAAGAGGATTACGAAGAGCGCATCAAAGACCTCAGGCGCCAGTTGGCAAATGCGTTCAAGTACCTTGTGAAAGACACGACCGAAGACCCCACGCTGACAAAAGAGGTCAACGATCTTAGGGAGCAGATCGCATCCATCGAAGAAGAGCAGAATCTGGCGGTCGAGACCGTGACGGCGCGGCCCGACCTCCCGAGCACCCGGGAGGCATGGGCTGCGGCGCTGACATTTAGGGATCGCTTGAAGAACGCGAATGGCGCAGAACTGATCGATCTTCGTCAGAAAATGTTATTGCAGCTTCGGACCATTCTTTCTGAGGTGCGTTTCTCCCGGGACTCGATTCATGTCGCAATCGAGATATCTAGAAAGCCATCAGCGAAAATGATGAGCGCGTGGCTGGGGACCGCGTGGACGGAAACGAAGACCGTGGATAAGATCGAGCGGCACTATCTGCTGAAGATGATCTACACGGAGGACGTCCGTTTCACACGTCGGGTGGGCGCGCCGCGCGGAGGCATTTTCATATCGTCCTTCGCGAAAAGCGCCTGACCGCCCACTTCAGACTCGCATGCCAGCATCCCGATGCGAAAGGAGATTCGAACTCTCCCGCTGCTGGCAATCGTACCGGGCGAATGGCATGCCCAACTGCTCGACGGCGGATCGCCTAAGCATCCTCAGGCAAGCCGTAGAGCCGCTAACGAGTTGGGACGTAGCCTTGGAACTGCTGGTTGAGAGGGCTTTGGATAAGAACGACCAGCGGCTATTGCAGCTGAGGACCAAGCGAGTAGGAGTTGCCCTGCGCGAGCAAAGGCATAAGGGTATAGTGCGTTGTGCGCAGGGGCTGGGCCAATACATGTGGTAGGCCATTGACTGCTGACGACCCAACCAATTGATTTAAAAATGAGTTTATTGCCTGCGCGCTGCGCGTGAGCTACACTACAACCTACACGCTAAACGAGTCTTGTGAGGACTCCTCCAAAGTTGTACCCACAACTGAACTGGAGGATTTGGAAATGCCAGAAGAACTGAAGACAAACGCCTCCCTACTGGACGCTTTGAGCCGGGCGACGAACCGCACTCAAACTTCCGAAGAAGTGGAAAGCCAGCGAGTGTCGTTCGTCATGGGTTCGTTGAAATCGAACAGCTCCGTGACGCGCGCACGTGTTCAGGAAGTTCTTGCACAGCAAGAAGGGAAGAGGCGTCGTAGTTGATCGTTTTTGAGTTAGTAAACACGGAAAATCATCCGGTTTATCAAGCTCTTGAAATATCGAACGGAAATCGGCAATACGATTTTCTCCGTTCGATTGTTCAGGCTTCCCTAGATATTGGGAAGCCATTTTTGTCTCAGCAGGTAATCAAGGCGCTGAACTTTCACGCCATCGTCTGCTTGCATACGAACGCCGGCGAATATCGCCCATGCCCTGTGACGGTTGGAGTTCATAATCCGCCGCAACATCACCGCGTACCGGCATTGATGGACGATTTCGTAAATACGGTGAATAGAAGCTGGGACCAAACCGACCCGGTTGCGTTGGCCACTTACGTGTTGTGGCGTGTTAACAACATCCATCCTTTCATAAACGGCAATGGACGCACGGCCCGTGCCGCATGCTATTTTGTCCTTTGTGTAAAGGTCGGTGGATTGCTTCCAGGTACCACCATCTTGCCGGAACTGATCCGTCAGAATCATGCGGAATACTGCACTGCTTTGCAACTCGCCCACGATTCATTCACGGCTGGCAATTTGGATCTGACTGTTCTCCACGCGCTTGTTGCTCGATTAGTTGCTGAGCAACTGCAGACTGCCGGGATAAATCAACCGGGCCCGACACCGGCTGGACCTATTCTTTTGCCTCCCGCTGCCAATAGCCCTTCCATCGGCGCAACACCGGCTGCGACAGGGCCAACCCCGCCATAGCCAAGTAACGCTAGCAATTGCTCTTGTGCCGGTTGTCCTCACGCCAAGACGTTTCGCTGGCGTAGGCGTTCAAGTACGGCCGCGCGCTGGCCCAAACATTTCCGACGTCCACTTGCCGCCAGACCGAGGAAGCACCGCCGGTCGGCAAATGGCCTCCGCCGGATTTCCGCCCGCGAATTACCAAACGCGCCTCCGCTTGGGCTCGCGCCATGCGGCCCAGTTGCTTCCCCGGCTGCGGGATGATGGGTCGAATGGTTCGCCGCCGAAGCGCCTGCGGAATAGGTCGGCGTGCGCCTTTTCTGCAAAGCAGAACACCAGCCGCCATTCGCCGTCTTTCATAACGGTGTGGTGGCGGATGCAAACATTGAGTCCTTCAAGAGCTACGCGCTGCTTTTCCTGACCCGCGTTCCCCGCGCAGTCGGCGGCGAGGACCATCACCTGATGCGGAAAATCGTGGTCTATTGCGCTATTCGACAACTCCCCCTTTCGCCGGCTCACGTCCGCTCCCCGGATTACCTATTGACACTTGTCAGGATGTTCCCATTTTGTTCTAATGGCAATTAGCTGCCGATCACGTCTGCTGGGCAGGTTCTCGCCTTTGGGGCCTCTGGGCATGATTTTACCTTCTGGGGTAATTTAAATGGGCGGTACAGGAACTTTAAATTCTTCCTTGACTTGTACGGGGTATGCCGTACATATCGCGCATCCCAGTGAGGGAGAAAGCTCATGCTAGCGTATCAAGCAGATCATAGCGTCCGTGGCGTCAAGACCGCGCGGATGGAACAGCGGACAACTCAGCAGGCGAAGGATCTAATCGAGAAGGCTGCGTGCCTTCTTGGGATCAACGCTTCTGAGTTCACCGTCTCTGCTGCGGCGAAAGTTGCGCGGGAAACACTCCGGGATTACGAGAACACAGCATTGCAACCGTCAGCACATGCTGCTTTTATGGCCGCTATGGAGGCAACAGAACCAACCAATGGTTTGGTTGACCTTATGACGCTCCATGCGGAGGTCTCGAAGGACAAATGATAGATCGCGCCTTTTTGGCGCGCATCCGCATAGAGCCGCTCGATCGTAAAAAACACGATCGGGCGGCTTTTTTGTGCGGAGAAGAGCGCGTCGACAATTTTTTAAAAAATACCGCGGCCCGTCAGCAGGACGACGATCACACGCGGGTAAATGTTGCGTGCCTCGACGCGGAACCCCACGTTATCGGCTATTACGCGCTTAATTCGCACGGCATCGACGCTAGTACTTTGCCCCCGGATCAGCGCAAAAAACTGCCCTCGTACCCATTTATCTCGGCAATTTACCTGTCGGTGGTGGGCGTTAGTTCAGACCATCAGGAAAAGGGGCTCGGGAAGCTTCTTATGGCCGACGCCTTTAAACGGTGCGTCGTCGTCGCAGATCAAATCGGTGCCTTTTTTGTCGTTCTGGACGCCCTCAATGAGAGGGCTGCGAAGCTCTATCGCAAGCTCGGATTCGTCGACCTGCCTGGCCACGAGCCGCGCATGATAATCCGGATGGCAGTCGTTCGAAAGGCCGTCGAAAAGGGCGCTATCCCCGTGCAGGCCTAATTTCAAACTGAGACACCCCCGGCAATTGAG
>Ga0193699_10000123_pt1 | contig 35879 bp, 23 predicted proteins | sample L3c2metaG_FD_160095 | JGI IMG/M metagenome (GOLD analysis project Ga0193699, IMG submission 160095) | Soil microbial communities from a riparian zone of the East river system, Colorado, United States - L3c2 | ecosystem: Environmental > Terrestrial > Soil > Riparian zone | place: USA: East...
CGCGTACGCGTGGTTCGTAGAGCACGGCGGACTGACGCGCGACAATGGGCTGCGATTCCGGAACATGATCTTGTCGCGCGGGGGGACCGAGGACGCGGCTACGCTCTACCGAAACTTTCGCGGGCGAGATCCTAGCGTTGATGCTCTGCTCATCGAGCGGGGGTTGAAGTCGGACTCGTCGACGAAGTAGCTGAGAGCTTTGAGCCGCATCGGGTGGCGGGCTTAGTCTGAGAGCGACACTCACAGTATTATCGCCTCTCTGACCACGAGAATACTAAAGCAGGGAGCTGTGAGCCTTGCAGCCGGTCGTAGCTGGGAGCTTTCATACTAGCATTCGGAGAAACAGCCAGCCTGCCGTCTCCGAACGCCACAAGAAAAGCTCCCGGCTGAGAGGCTGCAAAGCTTTCAGCTCCCTGCTTTGGTATTCGTGTGGTCAGAGGGCGAGTAAGACTCTAAGTGTCGCTTTCAGAGTCAGAGAATCGTCGAAGCGCGCTGAAAGCTCATTATTTCGCTGACGGCTGTACGTTCGAATCGTAGCCGACTGTTGCCAGGCGACGACCGGAATGCTCGTACGCCAGCGCGGGCATGTCGCTCACGCCCGTCGCGTCGATCCAGTTGTTGTAGAACTGGAACAACGCGCACACCGTGATCGCATCGTAGATCGCTTCGTCGGACCAGCCGCCCTCGCGCACGCTGTCGACATCGTCCTGGCCGATCGACGTGGAATCGCCAACCATTTTCTTTATGAACGAGTAGAGCGCGCGATCCTTCTCCGGGATCGGCGCCGTTGCGACGTCGTTCAGAACCCCCTGAACGAGATCCTTATCGCCCAGCAGCTCCGCCGCGACCGCGGCGTGTGAGCCGATTCAGAAGAGGCACTGGTTGAGCTTGGATGTCAGCGCCGCGATCAACTCGCGTTGACCTGGTAGAAGCGGCGACGGACCCCGCATCACTCCCTGGGTGAAACGCGCCAGGTGGTCGGTTCGCTCGGGCTTGAAGGCGAAGAGATGCTGGATCTGCGGAATCGGGATTCCGCCCGCTCGCATGTGGCTGAACATCGTGGAGTACGGCTCGGCTGGTTCGTGGTTCTCGACCGAGCGCAGGTACATCGGCTTCATTCTGACTGACCCTCCCTGGAGCGGCATTCTACGTTCTGTCAGAAATGAACGCAACGCGGGGCGACGGCGTTTTTTCGAAGTTTACGAATGGATTACCCTGATCTTTTCCAACTTCTCCTTGACAATTGAATGACCCGACAGCATTTAGGGTCACGCGCTTTTTGTGCGTTGCTGGACGATTTTGCCAGGTCCCGATGACCCGGCGACGCCCGCGCGCCCCGAATCGGCGCAGCCAGTAAGCAAGAAATTTCCACTTCCCACCCCGTGGAGGGCTTCCGTATGGCAGTCGTTCGTCGTTTGGTGCTCGCGCTGCTAGTTGGTCTAGTGTGGACCATACCGGTCAGCGCGCAGGACGTCACGGGGATCGTTCGAGGCCGCGTCATCGATGCCGGCACTAATCAGCCCCTCCCGGACGTTCAGGTAGAAGTGGAAGGAACCCGCCGTCGTGCTTTCACTGGCTCAGACGGCGGTTTCATTATTGTAGGCGTGCCGGTGGGTACGCATCGTGTGCGCGCCGCCCGGATCGGGCACGCGCCGACGGAGCAGATCGTCACCGTCACAGGCGGTGCGACCGTCGATGTTTCTTTCGCTCTCGAGCGTCGCGCAATCGCCCTCCAGGACGTTGTGACGGTCGGTTACGGAACGCAAAAGCGCGCGGCGATCACTGGATCGATCGCGACCGTCGATGCTGACGCCGCAAACGTGGGCATAGTCCCCAACGTCAACACGATGATTCAGGGACGGGCCGCCGGAGTCAACGTGGTCACCAACAGCGGTGAGCCGGGGGCCGGAGCACAGATCCTGATCCGCGGTGGCAGCTCGATCAGCGCCAGCAACGAGCCGCTTTACGTGATCGACGGAATCCCCATCAACAACGTCGAGACTGAGTCAGTCGGTCTTCAGGGCGGCAACAACAACCCGCTGCCCCGCAGCCCGCTCAACCTCATCAATCCGTCGGATATCGCCTCGATCACGATCCTGAAGGACGCCTCATCGGCAGCGATCTACGGCAGCCGCGCCGCCAATGGTGTTGTCCTGATCGAAACGAAAAAAGGGACGGCAGGGGGCCCGACCGTCGAGTACGAGGTCCAGGTCGGCAAATCGTCTTTGAGAAGTCATCTGGACGTCCTGAGCGGAGATCAGTATCGCCAATTCGTTCAGGACCAAATTGCCATAAACACTGCGTGCCGCGCCAATCCACCTCCAGGGACAGACTCAGTGGGGGCGAGGTGCGCCCCATTCGGGCTGCACCCCAGTCGTGCTGCGTCTTTGGGGACGGCGAACACTAATTGGGAGAGTGCGATCACCCGTAGCGCTCCGACCCTCCAGCACAACTTCTCCTTCGCTGGCGGCGGACCAGAAACGCAATATCGCGCCTCGCTCAATTATCTCGATCAGGAAGGCGTGGTCCTCAATAACGGCTTCAAGCGATATACGGGTCGGCTTAACAGCGTCCACAATGCGATGGATGGTGCGCTTCGCTTCGGGCTGAACCTGACCGCTTCGCAGGTGCAGAACACTTATATCTTCTCGGACAACACCACCGGCTTCGAAGGTGGCGTGTTCGTGAATCAGGTTGCCTTCAACCCGACGTTCCCTACCTATGTAGTGGATCCGGTAAGCGGGATAGCGTCGTTTTATCAGACCGGGACGGGTAAGCAATCGGACCGGAACCCCCTCGCCCTGACCCAGCAGATTCAAGACCGAGGCAAATCACTCCGGACATTCGGCAATTTCTCGACCGACTACGACATTTTCTCGAGCCTGACGGCCAGAGTAAACCTCGGAGTTGACCGGTCGGAGGGGAGGCGAGGGGTCTACCTCCCCAGAATTAGCCCAATCGGCGCGGAGTGGTCGGGGCGCGCCCAGCAGTCCAGCCGCGACCTTACTTCCAGGACTCTGCAGACGCAGCTGACGTTCCGGCACTCTTTCATGGGCAGTCAGGAATTCGAGGTTATCGGCGGCTACGAATACAATGACTACGATCTTGCCGAGTTCACGGCCGAGTCGCGCAACTTCGTCACCGACGATCTGGGCTACAACAACCTGGCCGCCGGTTCGGTAAACATTACTCCGACCTCGTTCGACGAGCAGAGTCGTCTCGTCGGATTCTACTCGAGAGCGAACTGGAACCTCGGCGACCGATTCTACCTCACAGGCGTCTGGCGCCGCGATGGGTCATCCCGGTTCGGAATCGGGAACAAGTGGGCGGTGTTCCCCGGCATCTCCGGCGCCTGGCGCCTCAGTGAAGAGTCATTTATGAAGGGACGGCCGCTCTCGGAGCTGCGCCTTCGGGCCGGATGGGGAAAGCAAGGCAACCCCGGCGTACCACCCTATGCCTCATTGCTCGTGCTCGGCCCCTCGGGTAATTCATACGTGTTCGGAGAGCAGGCGTACACCGGTTTTGCTCCGACTCGCAATGCGAACCCAAACCTGAAGTGGGAGTCATCGGCGCAGACCAACGTCGCGCTCGACTACGGATTCCTGAATAACAGGATCCTGGGCAGCCTCGAGTACTACGTAAAGAATACCAAGGACTTGATCTTCAACGTCAACGTCCCGCAGCCGGCACCCGTGTCCACGCGACTCGAGAACGTCGGAAGACTTCAGAATAAAGGCGTCGAATTCTCCCTGGACGGAACCGTGCTCACTCGGCCGGATCTCACCTGGTCGGCCGGCTTCAACCTTTCCCATGACAAGAATAAAGTCGTCGAGCTCGGCGGCGGCCGCACCTTCCTGACCAACGGAACGGTCAGCGGTCAAGGTCAGTCCGATACGCGATCCGAGCGGCTCCTCCCCGGAGAGGAGATCGGGACGTTCTACGGACCGCAATTCGCTGGATGGGGCCCCAACGGAGTTGAGCAGTTCAATCACTACGTTATTGTAAGGGATCCAACCACCAACGCGATTGTCAGTCGTACGCTCACCGGAACGACCACAACGCCCAGCGAGGACGATTACACGGTCATCGGGCACGCCAATCCGAAGTACACCTTCGGCCTTCACAGCAATGCGTCGTGGCGATCTTTCGATTTCAGCATCTCGGTCGCCAGGCAATCAGGCATGCAAGTGTTCAACAATACCGCACTGGTGTACTCGACCAAGAGCAATGCACTGGTGAACAAGAACTTCCTGGTTGCAGCGCTGACCGATTCGACCAACATGCGTCAGCCGGCTCGCTACTCGTCCCGCTGGATCGAGGACGGATCGTTCACCCGCCTCCAGAACATTACCATCGGCTATACGTTCGATGTTCCTGGATTGGGTGGACAGTTCAAAGGCGCCCGGGCGTTCCTGTCGGGCGACAACCTGTGGCTCGGTACGAACTATTCCGGCTATGATCCGGAAGTACATACGGATGCACGCATTGGCGGTCTGGCGGAGCGTGGCACCGATTTCTTGACTTATCCCCGCCCTCGTACATTCACAGGAGGGATCCGTGTTAGGTTCTAAGCTTATGAAGACACCTTTGTTGAAGAACGCAACGAGAGCAGCCGGCTTTTCCACGCTGCTGCTATTTGTCGCTCCCGCTCTGACGTTCTTGCCCGGGTGCACTGATCTGGGCGAGAGCCCAACCAGCTCAATCGCGGCTGACAATTTCTACCGGAACCAGGACGAAATTATCGGGGGTCTTGCCGGGGTCTACAACACCATGCGGCAAATGACCGAGGACTACTGGTACGTCAACGAAGTCACCTCCGACGAATTCGTCGTTCCGACGCGCGGTTCCGACTGGCTCGATGGCGGTAAGTGGCTCGACATGCACCGCCAGACGTGGACATCGAGCAGTCCTGCCGGGCTAACCAACATCAACGGCGCGTGGGTCAACCTGTTTACCGGCGTTGCGCGCGCCAACACCACGCTCGCTGCGATCGAACCCACAACCAGTCTCGCGGCCACGGACAAAGCCATCATACAGGCCGAGATACGGACGTTGCGGGCGTATTACTATTTCTGCCTGCAGGATCTGTTCGGTGGAGTGCCTATCGTCACCGACATCGAGATCAAGGCGCGGCCGCAGAATACTCGCGCGGAAGTGTCCAAGTTCATCGAGGACGAGCTGAATGCGGTCAGGGGAACGCTGCCGGTGTCCTGGCCAGCAAACATGAACGGACGCATGACCAGAGGCGCGGCGGACGCGATCCTTGCCAGCCTGTACCTCAATGCCGAAGTCTTCACCGGAACGGTGACTGCCACCGGTCTAACGAAGGGCACGCAGCGGTGGCAGTCAGCACTGGACGCGGCTAACCGTGTTCTCAACAGCACCGCAGGGTATGCGCTCGAGACCAATTGGGTAAAGAACTTCACGGCTGACAACTACGCGTCGAAGGAAATCATCATGGCCACGAAGGAGCTGAACACGAACAGCCCCGACCTGGGCCTCAACTTCATGATGCGCACGCTGCACTACAATTCGTTGTCCAGCCAGACGCCGTGGAACGGCTTTGCGACGATTGCGGAGACTTACGGCGCCTTCGATCCTGCTGATATTCGCCGCGGCATTTTCCTTTCGGGCCCGCAAGTCAACCTGGAGACGGGACAGCCGGCGTTCGAACGCGACAAAGTCACACCACTCAACTTCACCATCGGCATCAACGATCCGACACAAGCCAAGGAAAGCGAGGGCATTCGGGTCATGAAGTGGCCCCTCGATCCGAACAAAGTCGGCGTCGACAATGGCAACGACTACGGCACGTTCCGATTGGGAGAGATATATCTGATCAAGGCGGAAGCGGAGAACGAGCTGGGACAAACGGCTCAGGCAATCATCGATCTCAATACGATACGCGCCCGCGCGTTCTCTCCAGCGAAGCCAACCACTGCCGTCACGCAGGCACAGGTACGCGAGGCGATATACCAGGAGCGGCTGTTCGAGCTCACGGCGGAGTCGAAGCGGCGGCAGGATCTCATCCGCGCCGGCCCTATGCCTGCTGGCACATACCCGGCAGGTAGTCCGCTTATACCTGTTAACCGGTATCTGGTCCCGTGGTCGTTCAAGCTACTCCCGACCGAGGCGGCGACAACGGCCCGGCCGCCCTATAAGATCCTGTTCCCAATTCCGCAGACGCAGATCGAGACCAACCCTCTGCTCAAGCAGAACGCGGGATATTAGTACCGATTGGCTGTAAGGAATTTGGCAGTTAGTAGTCGATTCATCCGCGATGGCCTGCCTCCTTTCGGGGGCAGGCCTTCGTGCGTCACCGCCGCCTACTCGGTGAAACGCGCGAGCCTACTGCTGGCGTTGTGTTTAGCCGCCGCGTGCTCCGGTTCGCGCGAGGCGCAGCAAGCCTCCCGCGAGAAAGCTCCGCCCGTCGACCGGCAGCTATTCACGTCGTTGCCCGCCAGCTACACCGGAATTGCATTCGAGAATCGCGTTCCTGAGACCCAGGAGCTGAACGCATTCACCTACCGCAACTTCTACAACGGTGGCGGCGTGGCGACGGGTGATCTCAACGGCGATGGTCTGCCGGAGGTCATGCTCACTTCGAATCTTCACGGGAATCATCTCTACCTGAACAAGGGCAAGTTCCAGTTCCAGGACATTACCAAGGAGGCGGGCGTCGGCGGGAAGGGATTCTGGGCGACCGGAGTAACGTTCGCCGACGTCAACGGCGACGGACTGCTCGACATCTACGTTTGCTACGCCGGGAACATCGCCGGAGAGAAGAGAGCGAACGAGCTGTACATCAACCAGGGCGTCGGGAAGGACAGCGTGCCGACCTTCAAGGAGATGGCGGCGCAGTACGGTCTCAACGATGAAGGAGCGTCGACGCAGGCGGCCTTCTTCGATTACGACCACGACGGCAACCTGGACATGTACCTGCTCAACAACTCGTTCCGGCCCGTCGGCAGCTTCGGCTACCGCAACATCCGCAACATCCGCAGCAAGCTCGGCGGCCACAAGCTCTTTCACAACGACGGCAACGGTCACTTCACCGACGTGAGCGAGAAGGCAGGCATCTTCGGCAGCGAGATGGCGTTCGGGCTCGGCGTAGTCGTGAGCGACGTGAATCGCGATGGCTGGCCCGACATTTATGTGGCTAACGATTTCTTCGAGCGCGACTACCTGTACATCAACAACCACGACGGGACGTTCAGCGAGCAGCTCGACAAGCAGATGCCCTACAGCAGCTACTTCTCGATGGGGCTCGACATCGCGGACATCAACAACGATGGCTGGCCGGACATCTACACGACGGACATGCTCCCGGAAGACGAGTACAGGCTGCGGACGACATCGTCGTTCGAGAGCTACGATGTCTATCAGACCAAGGCGAAGAACGGCTTTCACTACCAGTTCATGCGCAACATGCTCCAGCTCAACAACGGCAACGGCACCTTCAGCGACGTTGGGCAGCTAGCTGGAGTCGCGCGCACCGACTGGAGCTGGAGCGCGATGATCGCCGATCTCGATCTCGATGGAAACAAGGACATCTTCGTCACCAACGGCATCGCGCGCGACGAGACCTCGCAGGACTACATCGCGTTTCTAGCCAACGAGCAGACGATGGTGTCGGCCACGAAGGGCAATCGGGTCGATTACAAGAAGCTCACCGACGCAATGAGCTCGACCAAGCTGTCCAGCTACGCGTTCCACAACAACGGTGACCTTACCTTCACCAACGAGAGCGCAGACTGGGGGTTGAGCACGCCGAGCTTCTCGAACGGCGCATCGTACGCGGATCTGGATGGTGACGGGGCGCTCGATCTCATCGTGAACCGCGAAAACGATACGGCGTTGGTGTACCGGAACAACGCGCGCACCCTCAAGAAGAACAACTACCTGCAGGTCAAGCTGGAAGGCGACGGGCACAACCGGTTCGCGGTCGGTGCGCGCGTGACGCTGCGGAACGGCAACCAGACTCAGTATCAGGAGCTCGAACCTACGCGCGGATTCCAGTCGAGTGTCGAATACCCACTGACGTTTGGGCTTGGCGCGCTCGACAAGGTGCAGTCGGTCAATGTCGAATGGCCTGATGGACGCGTGAGCAACTTGAAAGACGTCGCCGCGAATCAGCGCCTCGTAGTGAAGCAATCGGAATCGACAGCGGCGAGTGTGCCGACTCCCAGGGTCCCTTCGCCGCTCTTCAAGGATGTCACGAACGCGACTGCGCTTCCCTTCGTGCACCATGAGAACGACTACGTCGATTTCGATCGCGAGCGGCTGATGCCGAAGATGCTGTCGACGGAGGGTCCGAACACAGCGGTGGCCGACGTGAACGGCGATGGACTGGACGACATCTTTATCGGCGGCGCCAGGGACCAGGCGAGCGTGCTGCTCATCCAGCAACCGGACGGACGCTTCATCAGCACCAACCAGAACCTCTTCGAGCAGGACGCGGTGTCCGAAGACATCGGCGCGGTGTTCTTCGATGCCAACGGCGATGGCTCGCCCGATCTGTACGTCGTAACGGGCGGCACCGAATACTCGGACGGCGCGCCCGCGCTTGAGGATCGACTCTATCTGAACGACGGTCACGGCAATCTGAGAAAGACTTCCGGCGCCTTGCCGCCGCTATACGTCAGTGGATCGCGCGCGGCGGCGGCGGACTACGACGGTGATGGCAGTATCGACCTCTTCGTGGGTGGTCGTTCCATACCAGGCCGCTACGGCATTGACCCACAGAGCTCATTGCTCAAGAACGACGGCAAAGGTCACTTCACCGACGTCACCGACCGGCTGGCGCCCGGCCTCTCTCACATCGGCATGGTAACCGACGCGCTGTGGCGCGATGTGAACGGAGATGGCCGGCTCGACCTCGTAGTCATCGGCGAGTGGATGCCGATTACGATCTTCCGCAACATGGGCGGCGGGCGGCTCGAGAAAATGAACGTGCCCGGCCTCGAAAAGAGCGACGGGTGGTGGAATCGCATCATCGCCGGTGATTTCACCGGAGACGGCAAAGTGGATTTCATAGTGGGGAACATGGGTCTCAACACGAGGCTCAAGGCCAACGCGGACGAGCCGGCCACGATGTACGTGAAGGATTTCGCGCACAACGGATTCGTCCAGCAGATCATCTCGTACTACAATCACGGTCACGCGTATCCACTGACGCTCCGGGACGACCTCATAAAATCCCTGACGTTTCTGAAGGACCGCTACCTCAATTACAAGGATTACGCGAAGCAGACCGTCGCGGATGTATTCCCGCAGAAGGATCTTGCCGACGCAGTGGTCAAGAACGCCTACACGTTCGCCACGACGCTCGTGAGGAACAACGGTGACGGCACCTTCACGATGGTGCCGCTCCCGACCGAGGCGCAGTTTGCTCCCGTGTACGGGATCTACGCGTCCGATTTCAATCGAGATGGGAAGCCGGACTTGCTCCTCGCCGGCAACTTCGACGGCGTCAAGCCGGAGATCGGGAAGATGGACGCGGGATATGGACTGTACCTTCGCGGAGACGGGAAGGGGCACTTCACTCCGGTGAGAGAAGTGGAGAGCGGTTTCCTCGTTCCAGGACAGGCGCGCGACACACAACCGGTTCGCACCCGCGGTGGCAACATCTACATCGTAGCACGCAACAACGACCGCCCTCTCGTGTTTCGCACGAGCCGGACGGCGAAATGAAAAAAAGAAGGGGAGTCGCGATGAGAAAGATTTGGCTGGCGCTGGTGCCGGCGATTCTGGCAGCGGGATGCGGGCGCGGCGGTGACTACCGCAAGCAGCCTCCGGATCCGAAGATCCTCCACTCGGCGGTGCAGGATCTCACCAACGTCATAGTGTACGACATCTTCAGCCCACCGCAGGCTAGCAGGGCGTACGCATACGCGACCGTGGCGGCTTATGAAGCGCTGCGTCCCGACTACTCCTCGAAGTACCGCACGTTCGCTGGGCAGTTGAATGGGCTGACTCCGTTGCCGGTGCCAGCGGCCGATTCGGAGTACTACCTTCCGCTCTCGAGCGTTCACGCTTTCATGACGGTTGCCAAGGCGCTGACATTCTCGAGCGCACGGATGGATTCACTGCGGAAGGGGATCGACGAGCGGTACCGCGGCATGGGAATGTCCGACGCCGTCTACAATCGCTCGATCGCTTACGGCGACACGGTAGCGAAGCACATTCTCGCCTGGGCGAAGAAAGACAACTTTCTCCAGACGCGCGGCATGCCGAAGTACACCGTAACCTTGGCCACCGGCCGATGGGTGCCTACGCCCCCCGCGTACATGGACGCGGTCGAGCCGAACTGGGGCAAGATCCGCCCGTTCGTTCTCGACTCTGCGGGCCAGTTCAACGCGGCGCCTCCGCACACGTTCGACACGGCCAGGACCAGCGCATACTACCGCGAGGTCAAGGAAGTGCACGACGTGAGCCAGACGCTGACCGACGACCAGCGCGCCCTTACCGCCTTCTGGGACTGCAATCCTTACGTGATGAACGTGCGAGGCCACGCAATGTTCGCGACGAAGAAAGTGACGCCAGGCGGACACTGGATCGCAATCGCCGGCATCGCGTCCCAGAAGGCGAAGGCGGACATGATGCAGTCAGCCGAGGCTTACGCTCGCACCGCGATCGCGTTAGCCGACGGATTCATCGCCAGCTGGGACACGAAGTATCGGACCAACATGATTCGTCCAGAAACAGTGATCAACAAGTACGTGGACGAGGCATGGGAACCGCTGCTTCAGACGCCCCCGTTTCCCGAGTACACGAGCGGCCACAGCGTGATCTCGACTGCTGCGGCCGAGGTTCTGAGCGACGAGTACGGGCCCGCATTCGCGTTCAGCGATTCCAGTGAGATGTCTTACGGGCTGACGGCCAGATCCTTCCCGTCATTCAAGACGGCGGCAGCGGAGGCGGCGATAAGCCGTCTCTACGGCGGCATTCACTACCGCCAGGCGATCGAGGAAGGCGTAAAGCAAGGGCGGAAAGTGGGCGAGCTCGTCGTCGCGCGCGTGAAGACGCGTGCGGGGGGCGAGCTAGCGAGCGTTTCCGGTCACTGATCCGAGTGCTTGGTCTTTATTACGATTACGCCGTTGGATCCGCGGATGCCGTAGAACGCCATGTTGGCGGCATCCTTGAGCACTTCGATCGATGCAATGTCGCGCGGATTGAGTCCGGTCAGGTTACCACCAGGACCAGGCAGCGCTGCGATCCCATCGATGATGTAGAGGGGCTCGTTGCTGCCGTAGTTCGAGCTGGCTCCGCGGATGCGGATCACGATGCTGCCGTCGGGGGCGTGCGAGACGAGCAGTCCCGGCACCTTGGCGGCGAGCGTTCGCTCGATCGGATCGACTGCCACCTTGTCCAAATCGTCGGAGGTAATGAGTGTTCCGCCTTCGGGGCCTCGGACGGAGGGGGTGAGCGCCGGGTCGACGAACGGACGATTCGCGGAGACGCATCCGGAGAGGACGAGCCCAGCGACGAGACCGCAGGATACAGCTACACGCGGTGAGTAGAACATATTGCTCCTGGCACAAGGCCAAAGGAACTGAGCATAGATGGTTGCATTACCTGTGCCCGTCAAGACCGACATACGTTCTTACGACGAGCGAACGGTTTCACCGTCATATTGAATTGACGCTATCGTAGGCTTTTGACCTCAGCAACCGGAGAATGAGATGAAGATGTACGTGCCGAGCTGGACTCGCGGGATGGCGTTCACCGCTCTCCTGATGACGTTCGCCGCCAGCACCGTGACCGCCCAGGATACCATCAGCGTCTCATCCCCCGACGGCCGCAACAAAGTGGGCGTCTCGACCTATCAAGGAAAGATCTACTACATCCTGAGCCGGGACGGCCGCCCCCTCATTACGCCGTCGATGCTCGGGTTCGAGTTCAGGGGCGCGCCGCCCCTTCGCGATAGTCTCCGGATCACAGGCCAGGCGCGAAGAAGCCACGATGAGACGTGGACCCAGCCGTGGGGCGAGGTCGCGCGGGTGCGAGATCATCACAACGAGCTGAAGGTCTCTGTAGTCGAAACCGCCGCTCCGGGCAGGAAGTTCGACGTCGTTTTCCGGGCGTTCAACGATGGGATTGGTTTCAGGTATGAATTCCCGTCGCAGCCGGCACTTGGTGAGTTCATTATCACCGAGGAGCTGACGGAGTTCCAGCTCGCCGACGATGCCAAGGCATGGTGGATTCCTTCCAACCGTCCGCGACTGGACCGCTCGGAGATGCTCTACTCCTCGTCTCCCGTCAGCGTGATCGACAGCATCCAGACTCCGCTGACGATGGCAACGAGGGACGGCAGAACATTCATCGTGATTCACGAGGCGAACCTGGTGAATTACGCGCGCATGAACCTCGCCGGACCGCGATTGGACAACCGGAGACTGCATGTCGCGCTCGCGCCGATGTCCGGCGGGATCAAAGTTCAGGGCCGGACGCCATTCGTGACTCCGTGGCGCACGATTCAGCTCGCCGACCGCGCTGCCGATCTCTCACCATCGGTGCTCGGGCTCAATCTCAACCCGCCCAACGTGCTCGGCGATGTCAGCTGGATCAAGCCGATGAAGTACGTCGGCATTTGGTGGGGAATGCACATCAACACCATGACCTGGAGCTCCGGACCGAAACACGGCGCTACAACCGCGAATACGAAACGCTACATCGACTTCGCTGCTGCGAATGGCTTTGGTGGCGTTCTGGTGGAAGGCTGGAATACGGGCTGGGACGGCGACTGGATCCAGAACAGGAACGCCTTCTCGTTCACCCAGGCGTACCCAGACTACGACCTTCCGGGGCTGGCTGCCTACGCGCAGTCAAAACACGTCAAGCTGATCGTGCACAACGAGACCTCGGGCGGAATTCAGAACTATGAGCGCCAGATGGACACAGCGTTCGCGCTTTATCACTCGCTTGGTCTCGACGCCATCAAATCCGGTTACGTGACTGACACCACGGCCGAAGGGTATTCGCACCATTCGCAGTTCATGGTGAATCACTACCGGAAGGTGATCGAGACGGCGGCGAAGTATCACATCATGCTCGACGTCCACGAGCCGATTCACGACACCGGCGAGCGTCGGACTTATCCGAACATGATGAGCAGGGAAGGGGCGCGCGGTCAGGAATACAACGCGTGGGGTGGAGAAGGCGGGAATCCGCCCGAGCACGAGACGAACCTCTATTTCACTCGCCTGATCGCCGGACCGATGGATTTCACGCCGGGCATCTTCGATCTGCTCATCGAGCGCGGGACAGGCCGTCCTCGCCGGCAGGAGGAATCGCGTCCCCGAACGACGCTGGCGAAGCAGCTGGCGCTCTACGTCGTGATCTACTCGCCGCTCCAGATGGCAGCCGATCTCCCGGAGAACTATGTGGGCAAGCCGGCGTTCCAGTTCATCCGCGACGTAGCAGTGGACTGGGAGACCAGCAAGACAATCGACGGAAAGATCGGGGACTACGTGATCGTCGCGCGCAAGGCAAAGAACAGCGAGGACTGGTTCCTCGGCGCCATCACCGACGAAGAGGCGCGGACATTTGACGTTCCGCTCTCGTTCCTGACGCCGGGCAAGAACTACACGGCCGAGATCTACGCGGACGGGCCAGGAGCTAGCTGGTACGCGAATCCGCTTCCTGTTTCGATTTCCAAGCGGAATGTGAATTCGAACACGAGCTTGAAGGTCGTGCTCGCTCCCGGGGGAGGGCAGGCTGTACGCATCACTCCGGCACGCTGATAGAGAACTGCCGCTCGGGCTGGCTACAATGACGGAAGTTTTAACGCGGAATACGCGGAGACTGCGGAGTTACGCGGAATAAACAAAGAATGAAAATCCGCGCTATTCCGCTACCTCCGCGTGTTCCGCGTAACCCCTTCCGTCATTGTGGCCAGATGAGGCGTCTGGTTGTTACCGGCGCGTTGGCATTGTTCGCGTGCACCGGTGAGCAGAAATCCGGGCCTGCGGGCAAGCCTCTGTTCGAGCTGCTGTCCCCAAAATCCACTGGCGTCAGCTTCGTCAACCAACTGCCCGAGAAGCCCGACTTCAACATCCTGAACTATCTGTACTACTACAACGGCGGCGGCGTCGCCGTTGGCGATGTGGATGGAGATGGGTTGCAGGATCTTTACTTCACCTCGAACCTCGGCCCCAACAAGCTTTATCGGAACAAGGGCAACTATCAATTCGAGGACATCACGGATAAGGCGGGCGTTGCCGACGCTGACGGGTGGAAGACCGGCGTCACAATGGCCGACGTGAATGGGGACGGACGCGTCGACATCTACGTGTCGGGCGTCGACTACCTCACGATGCATGGTCGAAACGTGCTCTACATCAACAACGGCGACGGCACGTTCCACGACCGTACCAAAGAGTACGGCCTCGGCCACTCCGGGTATTCGACGCAGGCCGTCTTCTTCGACTACGACGGAGATGGCGATCTGGACATGTACCTGCTCGACCACACCGTCCACACTCAGAAGGCGATCGAGTCGCAGGCCCAGCGGGGCGCCAGGACGACGCGCACGAGCGACCACCTCTTTCGAAACGACGGCAATCACTTCACCGACGTGACCGAGGCCGCCGGCATCCGCGACGGGATCGACGGCTACGGCTTGGGCGTTGTAGCGAGTGATCTGAACGGCGACGGCTGTCCCGATCTGTACGTGGCCAACGATTTCCAGGGTGACGACTACCTCTGGATTAACAACTGCAACGGCACTTTCACGGATTCGCTAGCCAAGTCAATCGGGCATACCAGCCGCTTCTCGATGGGTGTGGATGCCGCCGACTTCAACAACGACGGACGGCCGGACATCATGTCGCTCGACATGCTTCCCGAGCGCGAAGAGATCCTCAAGAGCTCCGCGAACGCCGAGAGCTTCAACATCTACAACATGAAGCTCGCGGAAGGCTATCACTCGCAGTACGCGCGGAACGCGCTGCAGCTGAATCGCGGCAAAGGGAAGTTCAGCGAGATCGGATATTTAGCCGGCGTGTCCGCCACTGATTGGAGCTGGGCGGCTCTTTTTGCCGATCTCGACAACGACGGCAGGAAGGATCTGTACATCACCAACGGCATTTATCGCCGGCCCAACGACATGGATTACATCAGCTATGTCGGCAACGAGGCAGTGCAGGCATCGCTGGCGCAGGGAATCGACGAAAAGAACATGAGCCTGCTGCAGAAGATGCCGCAGGTTCCGCTGGCCAACTACGCGTTTCACAACAACGGCGATCTGACATTCACGAACCTGGCCGAATCGTGGGGACTGGCCCAGCCCGGCTTCTCGAACGGGGCGGCGTATGTCGATCTGAACAACACGGGCGAGCTGGACCTGGTCGTGAACAACATCAACGCGCCGGCATCGATCTACAGAAATCGCGCGCGAGAGATGAACGGCCATTCCTATCTTGGTGTCGCGCTGCGCGGATCGGGGGCCAATACCGCTGGAATCGGCACCAAGGTCATCGTCAAGGATCGCGATGGGACGCAGCTCCTCGAGCAGCAGCCGACTCGGGGATTCCTATCGTCCGTCGACCCGCGGCTGCATTTCGGACTCGGCAAGTTCACGCAGATCGATTCGCTGACGGTGATCTGGCCCGATCGACGCTTCCAGGTGCTGACCAACGTGCCGGTGAACCGGACGCTCGTGCTCTCGCAATCCGATGCGACGGGGAAGTACACCTACGCGAAGGGTTCAACCTCGCAGCCGCGCGGTTCGTCGCCGGGATTCTTTTCTGACGTCACGAACAAGCTCGCGCTGAACTTCAAGCACGAGGAAGACACTTTCTTCGATTACAATCGCGAACCCTTGATGCCGCACCTGCTCTCCACTGAGGGGCCAGCGCTGGCGGTTGCCGACGTCAATGGTGATGGTCTGGACGACATCTACGTCGGCGGCGCCAAGTGGCAGCAGGGGAAGATCTTTCTCCAGCAGCGCGACGGGACGTTCCGAGCGAGTAGTCAGCCCGAGATTGCCGCGGACAGCGTCGATGAGGATGTCGACGCGACGTTCTTAGACGCCAACGGAGACGGTCACCCCGATCTGTTCGTCGTGAGCGGAGGCAACGAGTTCTGGGGGAACGCGGAGCAGCTCCGCGACCGTCTGTACATGAACGATGGCAAGGGCAACTTCGCGCGTGCGCAAATTGCTCTGCCGGATTTCTTCGAGAATGGATCGTCGGTCGCGGTCGGAGATTTCAACGGTGACGGCCATCCGGATTTGTTCGTGGGCAGCAGGGTGGTCTCGCGGAGCTACGGGCTCATACCGAAGAGCCACCTGTTGCAGAACGATGGGACGGGGCGCTTCACCGATGTGACGCTCGAGAAGGCGCCGGGCTTGTCCGAGGCGGGAATGGTTTCATCGGCGGCTTGGATCGACTACGACCACGATGGGAAGCTCGACCTGGTCGTCGTCGGGGAATGGATGCCGGTGCGCGTGTTTCACCAGGAGGGCGGCAAGTTCGTCGATCGAACGAAGGAAGCCGGACTATCGGACACCAACGGGTGGTGGAATTCGGTGCAGGCGGCCGATCTGCGCGGCAACGGCCGGCAGGATCTCGTGCTCGGCAACCTCGGCCTCAACTCGTATTTGAAGGCATCGCGCAAGGAGCCGGCGCGCCTCTACATCAACGATTTCTCGCACAGCGGCAACGGGAACGTCGAGCAGATACTTACGTTCTACAAGCACGGTGTGAGCTATCCGGTCGCCGGTCGCGATGAGATCGTCCGCAAGATTCCGTCGCTGCGGAGCAAGTATCCCTCGTACTCATCGTTCGGCGCGAGCCGGATCGAGGACATCTTTCCGGCGGAGGATCTGAAATCAGCCCAGGTTCGTGAAGCTTATACTTTCGCGAACGCGATCGCGCGCAACGATGGGAACGGGAGGTTCGTAATGGAGCAGCTGCCGGTCGAGGCGCAATTCGCTCCGGTCTATGCTTCACTCGCCGGGGATTTCGACGGCGATGGGCGAACCGATCTACTCGTGGGAGGGAACTTCTACGGAGTGACTCCGGTCTACGGCCGCTACGATGCCAGTTATGGGCTGATGCTGCGGGGCAATGCGGACGGACACCTGACGCCTGTGGACGTGGCGGAAAGCAATCTTGTGATCGAGGGCGAGGTGCGGCACATGAAGACATTGCGCGGTCCGAAGGGCGAGCGGCTGATCGCCGTCGCGCGCAACAACGACAAGCTGGAAATACTCCGCGTCAATCCTCCGCGGCGCTAGCTGAAGCGCAGTTTTGCCACAGCCAGCGAGCCATTGAGCGCGACCATCCCGGCGTTGGTGAGAATCACCGGCCACGATCCGATGATCGCTCCGTAGACGATCCAGAGAGCGCTCGCCGTGACGAGCAGGACGAACATTCCCAGATGGAGATCTCCCGTGCGCCGCGTCTGCCACGTGCGGATGACCTGCGGTAGGAACGAGGCGACCGTAAGAAAACCCGCGAAATAGCCGAGGTAGGTGATCATCGTGGCTTATGGATTGTTGTGGAGGATTGAACTTCAGTTCGCAGTTATCAGGCAGCATCAACCTGCGCTGCGATACTCGAGCCATCCCGAATCGTCAGCCAATCGGTTCGAACCCGATCCCATTCCTGAATCAACAGTCCCTGCTCTTCGAACACCAGCCTGATCTGTGCTGGATCGAAGCCGGCGATCTCTTCCAGAATCGGAATCAGAACGCTGAGCGCGTCGTCGCTGATCACCGTTCGACGGGCGATCTGCGAGATGTGCCTCGCCTCCGACGCGGCGATCGTGAGGCCGTCGCCCCGATTCACGTGCAGCATCACGTGGATGTCGGAGCTGCCATCGCCAACGTACACGACGCGGTCACTTGGAAGACCGAGACGGAAGCGGAGGTAATCGACCGCGGCAACCTTGCCGTAGCCGGCAGGCACCTGCTCGATTGTCTCGACTTCGCCCGTCTCCAGGTTGAAGCCGAAGTGCGCTCCGATGATGTGATTCGGCGGAACGATTCCCTCGAGCGCCGAGTGAACGACGAGCCACGGCGCCGCTGAGACGACGTAGAAGTCGAAGCGGAAGCCGTCGATTCCCTCCTTGAGGAAATCGGCGAGCAGCGCAATGTTGCGCTTGAGGCGGATGCGGTGGCCGACCTCGATCAAGTCGTCGCGACGCACGCGCTTGAATTCCGGATCGTGGCGCAGCAGGTAGGTGAGCTCCGCTCCCTCCTGCACCAGATTCAGCCGCGCCAGGTTAGCGACCTTTTCCTGGAAACCGGAAATGCCGAGCATCTCGCTCAGGACGAGTCCCGAATCGTTGAAGCTCAGGGTCTGATCGAAATCGCTAACCAACAGGTAATGCTTCCTCATCAATCCTCCATTTTTGGCGGAGCGATTCTGACGGTCGTCAGATCCGCGCACACCAGTGATTTAAAAACGAAAACGCCCCCGCATCGGTCCAGGACGCGGGGGCGAATCTTGGCAATAATCAGAGTGTGTTAACCCCGTCGCCTTCGCCCACCACGCGTCCCGCACCCACCATTAAAGGCGGCGCCGGGCATTGAGTTGGTGAGGTTGTGAGCGATGAGGATCATTGTTGCCTTAGGGACGAACACGAACGACGAATGTAAAATGGTCTCTACGCAACCTACAAACGCATGCATGTCATGTCAACTTTTGCGCGTCACATCTTCGTCACGGGGCCACAACTATCGCGAGTAATCTCACCGCATGGTCGCGGTTCAGGCTGCACGGTCGCAATCACTATGGTATGTTGGAGCACTCGTTTAGTGGAGATCGTATGCACCGCACTCTGACCGTGATCGGGCTCGCACTGCTCGTTGCTTCGGTGGCGAACCAGGCTGTTGCTCAAGGAAAGTCGACCAAAGCTCAGAAGATCGCGAACGCACTGAGTGCCGCCCCCCGGTCCGTCTCCAAAGACGCCGCAGTCATGGATTGGCCAGCAGCTCAGGGCGCGCAGATGGCCACGCTCCGGGCCGGAACGAACGGGTGGACCTGTCTTCCGGATTTTCCAAGTACCAAGGGAAACGATCCGATGTGCGTGGATGACCAGTGGATGGGGTTCATGAGCGCGATGATGACCAAGGCCACCCCCAAGGTTTCGCACGCCGGCATCGGTTACATGACCGCGCCCGGCGGGGCGTACGGCAGCAACACGGATCCCTTTGCCGAGAAGGCGACGGCCGACAACGAGTGGGGATACGACCCGCCGCACGTGATGCTTCTCGTGAATGATCCGAGCTCGCTGAATGGGCTGCCGACGACTCGGCAGACCGGAACTCCGTGGGTGATGTGGAAGGGCACGCCCTACGCGCACATCATGGTGCCGGTCGCTCCGACGAAAAAGTAATCTCCGCGACAGCTACCACCTCCGACTGAATTGGGGGTTCCCACCCCCTGGGGGGCATCCGCCCCCACATCCGCCCCAAGTGCTTGACATTCCGTCATTTGGGGCGGATATGTAAGTCAGCGTACAATTCCCTCCCTTTGCCTTCTGCAGTGAGAGGGGAGTGCACACACTCCCAACCCTGTGGAGGGCCCCGCTTATGATAGTGGTCCCACGCTTCCTCCTGCTCGCTGGTGCCGTTTTGTGCGCCGCAGCAGCCCTCAATCCCCTCGGCGCGCAGCAGCCTACCGGCATCATCACCGGTCAGGTGATCGACAGCGCGACCCGACAACCGCTCGCCGGCGTGAATGTCATTGTCGAAGGCACACGACTCGGCACCATCACGCGTGACGACGGGACGTTCACCATCGTCGGCGTGCCCGCTGGCACGCAGACGGTTCGCGCTCGACGAATCGGGTATGGATCTGTCCCGATGGTCGTCAACGTTGCGGACGGTGCGACCGTGTCGGTGGCGTTCGCGCTCGACAAACGCGCGGCAGTTCTCGACCAAATCGTGGTCGTCGGCTATACGACGCAGAGGAAGGCGAGCATCACGGGTTCCGTCGCCACTGTAAATGCGGCCGATATCGAGACTCGAAGAGTCGCGGACGTCGCGCAGGCTCTGCAGGGGCAAGTTGCTGGCTTGCAGGTTACGCAAAGCACCGGCGCGCCCGGAGAGGAAATCAACATTCGTATTCGCGGCGAGGGAACGATTGGCAACAACAGTCCGCTCTTCATAGTGGACGGAGTGCCAAGTCGCGACATCTCCTTCCTGAGTCCTGGTGATGTGGAGTCCTACACGGTACTCAAGGATGCGTCCGCCGCGTCGATCTACGGATCCAGAGCTTCAGCCGGCGTAATCGTGATCACCACCAAGACCGGTGTAAGAGGGAAATCCAGCTTCGACGTCAACTACTACAGCGGCATTCAGAAGGCGACCAATCTCCCGACGATGTTGGACGCCACGCAGTACATGAACAAGATGGAAGAAGCCTGGAACAATTCCGGGTACACGGGCGTGAACCCGTACACCGCGGACAAGGGTCGAGCTGATTTCGCCAATACCAATTGGTTGAACGAGCTGTTCGACGTCGGGAAATCTCAGAACATTCAGCTGAGCGCGAGTGGCGGCGGCGACAAGATCCAGTATCTGATGTCAGGCGGATACAACGCGCAGGACGGCATCATCATCTACGCGCACGACAGGTATCGGCGCCTCAATTTCAGGACGAACGTCAACGCGGGGCTAAGTGACCGCCTGAACATTGGAACCAATCTCCTGCTCTCGTACGCAATGCAGGACAAGCTTTCCTCGAAGGGAGACGCACCCGGAATCATCCGGCACGCCTTGATCAGGCCTCCCGTCATCCCGGTTTATAAGAGTCCCACCGATCCTTCGTATTCCGCGAGAGACCCATTTACCGACTTGCCGTTCTTCGCAAAACCGTGGGACAACAACAACAACCGGTACGAGTTCGGCGCGAATCCTGTTGCTCTGGCGTATTACGCCAATGACCAGAGAAACAACTTCAAGACCTTCGGCAACATCTACGCTGAATATGCGCTGTTGAGCGCGCTGAAATTCAAGAGCAACGTTGGTGTCGACCTCAACCTGAGACACAACAAGGCGCTCAACCAGAACTTCGGGGATGACAACGGAGTAGGGAGCGGGCTCGATGTGGGAACCGGCCGCCAGAATCGTCCAACCGGATTGAATGAGGACAGAGGGCAGGAGACTACCGTCACCTGGAACAACACTCTGAACTATGGCAAGGAATTCCTGAAGCACGACGTGAGCGCGCTCGTAGGCAGCGAGTACATCACCAATTACTCGTCATCGCTTGGCGCTTCGAGACAGCGATTCGATTACGTAAGAGAGAACTTCCAGTATCTCAACTACGGTGGAACGGCGGATCAGAACAACGGTGGCTCCGCATCGGAATGGGGACTATTCTCACTGTTCACGTCCGCGACCTACGTGTTCGATACGCGATACATGATCACCGCGAACTTCAGAGCAGATGCTTCTTCCAGATTCGCAGAGAACAATCAGTGGGGTTATTTCCCATCCGTTTCAGTGGGCTGGAGGATCTCCAACGAAGGCTTCATGCAGAAGTTTGATTGGCTATCGGACCTGAAGCTGAGAGCCAGCACGGGAAAACTGGGCAATCAGGAAATCGACAACTACGCATTCCTGACACTGCTTCGCAGATCAGGCGACCAATACCTGATCTCGCGCTACGGCAATCCCGATTTGAAGTGGGAGACTACTTCGCAGCAGGACCTTGGATTGGATATGGGATTCCTGAGCAACAAGCTCTATCTCACCGCGGATTACTTCGTAAAGAAGACCTCCGACATTCTGTTACCAATCTCGTTGCCGTCCATAGTTGGAAACGTCTCTCCAACCATCGTCAACGCCGGCCAGGTGACCAACAAGGGAGTGGAGCTCGGCCTGAATTTCAAGAACACTTACGGGCCGGTCAACTACGGCATAAATGCGAACGTCGCTACGCTCCGAAACAACGTAGACAAGCTGCACCCGAATCTGCCGAACATCGTGGGTGACGTGTACAGGACGGCAGTGGGACACCCGCTCGCCTCGTTCTATGGCTACAAGGCGATAGGCATTTACCAGGACCAGAATGAGATCAACACCTACCTATCTGGAACCCTGAATCCTCCGGACAAACCGGGCGATATCAAGTTCGCCGACCTGAACGGGGATGGAAAAATCGACGACAACGACCGGACTTTCCTGGGAAGCTCGATTCCGAAGACGTCCTATGGTTTCAACATGTCGGGCGACTATCATCGCTTCGACCTTTCCATGTTCTTCCAGGGCGTAAGCGGAGTCGACAAGTACAACGATGCCAAGCAGATAACGGACTACGACAGCCGTCCGTTCAACCACAGCGTGGCGGTCTTGAAAGCCTGGAGCGGACCGGGGACCAGCAACACAGTTCCACGCACGACTTTCAACGACAATGGAAGCAGCAAGAAGTCGAGCATCTTCGTCGAGGACGCTTCCTATTTCCGCCTCAAGAACGTCGAGTTCGGGTATTCAGCGACCCCGACCCGGCGTCTCTACGTGTCCGGGCAGAATCTGTTCACGAAGACCAACTATACGGGCCTGGACCCGGAATCAACGGATATCCTCGACAAGGGAACGTATCCGCAGATGAAATCATTCCTATTCGGAATCAACGCAAAATTTTAATCGATTTATCGAGAGATCATAAATCGATAGGAGCACAAATGAAAACGAGGAATAAGGCAGCTGCGTTGATCCTGATTGGTTCAGTGTTCAGCTGCACGGATTTGCACAACGATCCAATCGGTCTGCTTACACCGGAGCAGATAAGTACGGACCCGACGTTGAACTCAGTCACGCTGTCGGTGACGACGTCTTATCAGATGCTAGCCAGCACACTCAATATTCTTGGCAGCGATTGGGATGTGAACTGGGCCAAAGGCGTTGTTTTTCGGGACGATTTTATTGTGTCCGACATTGCTTCCGATGATGTGAAGAAGAAATGGAACCCTGATGGCGACCAGGCATGGATGGATCAGGTGCAGAGTTTCAACTTCACCGCTTCCAACCAGGCCTTCAACGGGCAATGGACCTATGACTACGAAGGGATATCCCGGGCAAACCTGGCCATCAGCTATTTGACGGATGCGGCGATTACGACGAAAATCGGAATCGATCCAACCTTGAAAAACCGGCTGCTGGGCGAGGTCTATTTCTTAAGGGCTTTTTACTATTTCGATCTGGTAACCAACTTCGGCGATGTTCCGCTGGTGCTCAAGCCACTCTCGAATTTCAGCGAAGCCTACAGCGTGGCCAAGAGAGAAACGAGAGCCAACGTCTACGCGCAGATCTCAGCCGACCTGGCCCAGGCCAAGACGCTGCTGCCGAACAGCAAATCCGCTGATCCGGTAGAGCACTGGCGCGCTTCCAAGGGAGCCGTGCTGGCGTTGCAGGCAAAGGTGGCACTCTACAACCAGAAGTGGACGGAAGTCATCAGCATCGTGACTGAATTGGAGGGCCTGAACTTCTACAGCTTGAACTCCAACTACTTCGACAGTTTCGCCGTAGCCAAGGAAGCGACCGAGAGCGAAGTCATTTTCGATTACGATCACCAGTCGGCACAGACACCAAGAAAGGGCAACGGCCTGTGCGCCCCTCTCGACTGGGGCTTCATCGCTCCGACGGACAATTTCATCGCCGAATTCGAAGCGAATGACCCAAGACTGCTCTACACGGTGAACGTGACCGACAAGGCCGTCTACAAATTGTTGGGTGCGACGAACACGAGTTATAAAGGCAATGACGATGCGCCGAGCAACAAGATCTATATTCGCTTCGCGGATGTGCTGTTGTGGAAAGCCGAGGCCTACAACGAGACCGGGAATTACGTCCAGGCAGTGACGATAATCAACTCGATCAGAAACCGGGCTCGCACGAGCGTAGACGTCACCGGCGCAATGCCTCCGGCCGGCACCCTGCCCGACAGAAGCACTGCCTCCGTCGACAAGGTCCAGATCAAGGCCTGGTTAGCGCACGAGAGACGTGTTGAGCTGGGCTTCGAATCGCAGCGGTTCGCCGATTTGAGGAGATGGTCCACGGCTAAGGCAGTGTTGACTGCTCTTGGAAAGAATTTCCAGGACCGTAACTATCTCTATCCAATTCCACAGAGTGAAATCGACAAGTCGGGCGGGAGCATCACGCAGAATCCCGGCTATTGATTCAAGTCGAATTGGAGATGGCGTTTCCGTCCGAGCCGAACAGATGTACGCGCTCGGGCGGAACGCGAACTCTGATGGTGTCGCCAACGTCGGGCAGCTGATCGTTCGACACTGACGCCATGAGGCGGCTGCCCCCTTCCACGTCGAAATGGACGTGGCTGGTACCGCCGAGTCGTTCCACCAGCACGACGCGCCCTGGAACCGCGTCTACCAGGGAGCCAAGGGCCCCTGCCGCGGAAGAATCGAGGCGGAGGTCTTCCGGACGTATCCCCAGCGTCGCCGTGTCGGCGCGCTCTGCCTTCGCTGTTTTGTCGTGGGGCAGTTTGACGCTGACACCCGCGGCGATGAACGACAGCTGGCCGTTCTCTTCCCGAAGAGTGCCCTCCACGAAATTCATTGGTGGGGTGCCGATGAATCCCGCCACGAAGCGGTTGACGGGAGCACGGTAGAGGTCGATCGGCCGGCCAATCTGTTGGATTCGACCGTCGGCGAGCACGACGATGCGATCGCCGAGTGTCATCGCTTCTACCTGGTCGTGCGTGACGTAGATGGTCGTGGTCTTCAACCGCCGCTGGAGGCCGCCGATCTCGATCCGCATCTGTGCGCGCAGGCCGGCGTCGAGGTTGGACAGCGGCTCATCGAACAAGAATACTTTGGGCTCGCGCACCATCGCGCGGCCCATCGCCACGCGCTGGCGCTGCCCTCCGGATAACTGCTTCGGCTTGCGCTCGAGCAGCGGCGCCAGGCCCAGCATCCCCGCCGCCCAAGTGACTCGACGATCGATTTCCGTTGCCGCGATTTTCCTGATGCGGAGCCCAAGCGAAAGATTCTCGCGCACAGTCATGTGCGGGTAGAGTCCGTAGTCCTGGAACACCATCGCGACGTCGCGCTCCCGCGGCGGGAGCTGAGTAACATCATTCGCGTCGATTCTTATCGTGCCGGATGTGACTTCCTCGAGGCCGGCGACCATGCGGAGAATGGTCGACTTACCCGAGCCCGAGCCGCCGACCAGGACCAGCAGCTCGCCGTCAGCTACGACCAAATCGAAATCTTCGACGACTGTGGCATCCCCGAAGCTTTTGCGGACGTGATCAAACGTGACTGACGGCATCGCTGTTTATGTTCTCCGTTTCATCTGGCCACCGAGACGGAGGTTTCATCCGGATGAAGCGGATTTTCCGGATTACTCCGATTTGTCTTATTGTTATTTCTTAGGAGATCTCCGCTGGGCATCTGAAGCGTCCCGAGCGGCAGTAAACAAAAACTCCCAGCCTTGGTGTTACGAGCCGTACCGCCTCTTGGAGCGATCCGCGCAATCAGGAAAATCCGCTCGATCCGGATGAAACTTCCGTCTCGGTGGCCTGCTCGCCCAGGAGTTGTGAGATGTGTCATCCTTTGATTCCTGCCCCTGCCATGCTCTCAATGAAATTCCTCTGCAGAAACGCATAAGCAACTACCACTGGTATCACCAACACCATTGCCGATGCCAGCGACACTCCAACCGACCCCGCTCCACCCCCGAGCGCAAAGACGGTAAGCAGCTGTGGCAGCGTCATCAGCTGCTGATCCCGCACGACGAGCAGGGGCCAGAGCACTTCGTTCCACGAGCCCATGAACGTAAAGATCGCGACGATCGACAGCACCGGCTTCGAGAGCGGCCAGAAAATCGTGAACAGAATCCGCAGCTCGCTCATTCCGTCCATCCGCGCGGCGTCGATCAGCGATTGCGGGATCTGGAGAAAGAACTGTCGCAGCATCAGGATCGCGGTAGCGTTGAACAGATATGGGGCGATCAGCGCGGTATACGTGTCGATCCAACCGAGCTGCACGATCAGTGTGTAGAGAGGGATCAGCGTCAGCTGGCCGGGCACGAGCAGCACCGCGAGCGTCGCCGCATTAAGTACCGGGCGGCCGCGAAATGAGAGTCGCGCCATCGCGTAGGCCGTAATGGAGCCGAACACTAGGACTGCAAGGGTGATGGTGGTGGCGACCATCGTGCTGTTCAGGAGAGCACGACCAAATGGCGCGCGCGCCCACATGGTGCGGTAGTTGTCGAGCGTGAAATGGTCTGGTATCAGCGCCAGCGATCCGAACTCCTCGCGCGGCTTGAACGTGCTCGAGGCCATCCAGAGGAATGGATAGATGAAGGTAAGGGCCGCGAGACCCAGCACCGCATACAATCCGATCCGTCGGAGAATCCTCACAGCGCCTCAGCCTTGCCGATCACTCGGCGCTGGATGAACACCACTGCGCCGATAATCAAAGCGAGCGCGACACCAATCGTAGCGGCGTAACCCATCTTCTGGTACGCAAACGCGTTGGTGTACAGGTAGAGTACGACCGAGTACGTGCGACGCAGCGGACCCCCGCCGGTCATCACGTACGGCTCGATGAAGAGCTGGAAGCCGTTGATCGTCGAGAGCGTGACGACGAGAATCGTCTGCGGCAGCAGTGACGGCAGCGTCAGATATCGGAACCGTTGCCAGGCCGAAGCTCCCTCGATCTCTATCGCCTCCTGACAGCTGCGGGGGATGTACTGCAGGCCGGCCAGATAAATGATCACGTAGAAGCCGACGTTCTTCCACGTCACCATCACCGCAATCGCGGGCATTGCAGTATTCGGATCGGTGAGCCACGACACAGGCGCCAAGCCGATCTTTACGAGTAGCTTGTTGATCAGTCCGACATCGGTGGCGTAGAGATTACTCCAGAGGATCGCCACTACGGCGCCGGAGATGACGACGGGAAGGAAGAATGCGGCGCGCCAAAAACCCCGTCCCGCCAACTTCCGATTGAGCGCCAGCGCGAGGCCCAGCGCTGTCACGATCTGTAGTGGGACGTGGATGCTCAGGAAGACGAACGTGTTCGCGACGGCGCGCCAAAAGCGACCATCGTTGATCAGGAGCCTCAGGTTGTCGACGCCCGCAAAAGATGGGGCAGTGACGAGATCCCAGTGGAGAAAGACGAGCACGAGCGCGAACACGATCGGATACGCCGCGAATGCGAGCAGGAACACGGCATAAGGCGCCGCCATCAACGAACCCGACCGCTGCTCAGCGCGCATTCACGATGTTCCTCGCTTCAGCGGCGGCTCGCGCGAGCGCTTTTCTCACCGGAACTTTGCCATAGATGGCAGACTCCTCATACGCTTCCGAGATCAAGTCGAATATTTCGACGACGTCAGGATCCACATCGATGTCGCGAGTCCGCTCCACATATTTTGCGTACGTCGACAGCGTGGGCCAGCTCTTGAGCGATTCAGTGAAGCGAGGATCGGTCGCAAGTCCACGGCGGTACGGCAGTTGGCTGGCGTCCTCCAACAGCAGGCGATCGGCGGCGGGAGACGTGAGATACGCTACAAATCGCGCAGCCTCGTCAGGATGCCTGGTCGTCGAGAAGATGGCGATGCTGCGCAGATCGGCGAAGGCGTAATGCTTGTCAGGAGTCGACGAATCTGGCGCCGGCATGGGAACGACATCGAAGTGCAGACCCTGAACTTTCAGCTCGTTCAGCTCCTTCAGGAACCAGGGCCCGATGATTTTCATCGCGACCGTTCCATCGATGAAGGGATCGCGCCCAATCGCGAAGTTCGAGTGTGGAAGTCCTCCTTCCGCAAATCCGCGTCGAAAGAGCTCGAGCGCTGCCACGGCCGCCTCGTTCTCGAACACAATCTTGCCGTTCACCACGAGCGTTTTGCCACCGGAGCCCGCGAGATACAACGGGTAGAAATCGTAAAATCGCTCGTACCACGTCGTCTTGAGCGTGGCCCACAGCCCCCATCGATCGGGACGGCCGTCGCCGTCGGTATCGCGCGTGAGGCGTTTGAAGGCAGCGAGTAGCTCGCTGTGCGTGCGCGGAGGACGGACTCTTGCCGCTCGCAGCAGATCGACGTTGTACATCAACATCTCGGGATTCGTCTTCCACGGGAAAGCGTAGATCCCGCTGTCGGGGAGACGAAGCGATCCGAGCATCGCTGGATTCGTGCGCTCCTGCAGGCGTGCGGCCGTCGCGACGCGATTGTCCAGACGCACGACACCATTGGCCCTGACCAGTCGCGCCAGCAGGGCGGAGGAGACATTGGAGCTGACGTCGGGAGTCGCCTTCGCGACGATCGCAGCGAGCAACACTTCTTCTGATGAACGACCCGCCGGCAATGGCTGAACCTGCACCTGCACGTCGGGGTTCTCCGCGTTCCATTGCTTCGCCAAACGCATCGCGAGGCGAGTTTCAGGCGGATTTGCCGCTGGCCAGTAGGTCAACATGATCGGCGTAGCGGTCCTCGCGTTGGGTTCGAGGCCGACCGTGCCATTAGCCGCGCGACGTATCACCACGCGCTCCCTGCCGGAGCCGGCGAACTCTCGCCGATCGGGAACGCTCGCGAGCGACGACGCAGGGGCACCAACCGCGCGATAGTGGATGTATTGCGACGCTTCGGGGTTGCTCGCCACACGTTGCAGTGCCAGCAATGCCTCGATCGTCGATTCCGCTCCGGCATTGCGATTGAGCCGTAGCGGCGCCGGTCCGTCGATCCCATCGAACGTGCGTCCAGTAGCTTCGTCGTACATGTTCACGCGCGCGGGGTTGGCGCCGAGAAACCAACTTGCAGCCAAGCCGGCGAGGACCCCGTACTCTCGTTTGCCTGTAGCGTCCGCCAACGCGAGATAGCCCTCGACGATCGGGCCCACGCCGTACGCGATTTGCGGAAACCATTGCGCCCCAGCGTCGGCGGATGAATTCACCGGCCGCGAGGTGAGCGCCGATGGCACTTGTCCAGCGAGTAGAAACCGGCCCCAAAGTCCGTCTGCCTCGCGCTGCGCCGCCACAGCGAAATCGGGCCGACTGAGGACGACCGCTGCCTCCGCGAGCGCTGCGGTGGATCGCGATCCCCACGCGTGCCATGTCTCGCCGGGACTATCAACCCGCGCGCCCCATGGCGCAGTCTGCATCGATCCCATCGAGAGAGGAACGAGAAGCGCGGCCGTTCGTTCCGCCAACGCTGCGATTCGCGGCGAAGGCTCGGCTCGTTGCAGCGCCAGCAATCCGAGCAACGCTTCCGACGTCGCGGTTGCCGATCCACCGATCAGACGTCCCGCGTCGATCTCGCGCGCCATCCGGTTCACCGCGCGATCGAGCACGGGCCGCACGGTCGTCAGCTCGGTGGAGTCATGCGGACCGAGCACGCGCACCGCTTCGCCCATCGCCCATATGCTCCGCGCCGCCCAATACGACATGCTTTTACGGCTGCTCGGCGCATTTCTATTCGGCCGGCCCTGGGCGTCGACGAAGTTGACGAACTCTCCATCACCCTGCTCCATCCCGACAACGAACGCGAGAAGCCCGAGGGCTTGGTCGCGTGCACGGGTATCGCCCGTCGTTTCGTAGGCGCGGAGATACACCACCGCGGCGCGTGCGGCGTCGTCGAGACTGGCGATCCCCTCGTATCCATCACGCGCGGGGGAACCGGTCGGGCGATAATCAGGTGCCTCTGCATAAAGGGAAACAACTCGCACCGGCCGGCCTTTCACTACTGCGTCGAGGCCGAGGTGGTTTAGATAGTCGAGACGAACGGCCAATGGCTTAGGACCGGGCGGCGAAGCCAGCGCTTCAGGTTGGCGACGGCAACCAACGGCGACGTGCGCGACAGACAACACCGTCGCGATGCTCGCCGCTAGCCGCACGCCGGTGATCACAACGGTACGCCGCCCTGCTTCCGCTTGATTGCCTCGGCGAGCGACGCAACGAGGTCGCGCTTCGGCACGCGCGCGGCGGCAATGGTTACGTCGGCGGCTCCGTAGTACACGATGAGATCGTCTCCGCGCTCGACGAGACCCTCCGGAAAGACGACGCGCACTCCAGTTTTGAAGTTCGCCATGTCTACCTGTGGAATTGCGTTCTGCTCGATCTCGTACGGTGCTTCGGGCGTCAAAGCCGGCGTGTCCGAAACGTAAAGAACTTTTTCCGGTTTCTTCAGGTCGAGCACGCACCACCCCATCGAGTAGACATTCCCTTCTTCGATGGTGGTCGCGCCGTGAAAGGGCAACAGCCAGCCGATGTCGGTTCGAATGGGGGGCGCGCCGGCGCCGACTCGGGAGCTGCGCCACGTATTTGGACGGGGACCAACGATCGGTTCACCATTCGCCGGCCAATCTTCTTCGAGTTTGGAAACTCTAACGCATACCATGCGCGGCATGGGGCGGTGCAAAATCACGTACTTGCCGTCGACCTTCTCGGGCAGGATCACACAGTTCTTGTTTTCGCCGGCGATACGCGGACCATGACGACGGTAGCGGGCCGGAGAAAGCAGATCGTCGGTGGTGATCAGGCATACACGCGGACCATCGCGCGAGTATCCGGTGTAGGTGATGGCGTAACGCTTTTCGTCCGCGAGATAAGTGATGCGCGCGTCCTCGACGCCCCACTGCTCGTATGGGGCATCGCGAGCAACCGCAGGCCGATCCCAGATCTCGTCGATGCGTTGTCCATCCGATGAAAGCGCCAGGCCCAGACACGATCGACGCGAAGCTTCCTCGAAAACGCGGACGAGCAGCACGACCCTGTCGCTTGCGCGGTCAACAGTCACTCCTGGATTGAACGTGCCGCTTGCCTTCACGAATGAGATGTCCGATGGTCGAATCAGCGGATTCGCCGCGAGACGCATGAGTGGCGCGATCACGACGGCCTCTCCGCTACCCATTTCGCATAGAGACGCGCAAAGTGCATCCCGGGGGCGCGGTAGTATTCGTCGGTGCTGACGTCGAGCACCTTTGGCACGACTGCTTTGCCGAGTGTGCCGGCGTCCCGACGCTGCCTGAACTTTCGGAAGACGTCCGCTGCCGGCTTCTCGCTTCCATCCGCGCGCACAACTCCAAAGGTCCGTTCGCGCACCGCCAGCGCCAACGGCTCACGATCGAATAGCCGGGAATCGTAGTCTCCGTAGCTCCAGGCATATGCGCCGGTCGCGCCGGTGTTCACCAACCTTTGCATGACAGCGTCGTAATACGCCGCCGCCTCTTCCTCGGATGCCAGATACTGGCGCAGCGGCTTGCCCAGAAATTCGTCAGTGATCGTTTGCCCCGGAGATCCGCGCGGGGCGGTGCACAGCCCGAACTCCTGCATCAGCGGCCGACGCCCGCGCCCCGAGAGCTCGGCGGTAAGTGCGCAGGAGAACGGTACGAGCTCCGGATCGAGAAAGGAACGCGCGCCGTCATAGTAGAGCGGGTACGCGTGCATCAGATCCTCGTCGGCGATCTCGCCGACGTCGTCCACGCGAATGTAGTTCTCCGTCGTGAGCGACAAAAGGTGAACGCCAATCTGAATCGGCGTACCCGGAGCTACGCGTCTTATCGTGTTGGCCAACAGCGACGCCCACAGCCAGCCCGCATCTCTCGTGCGGGGCCGCTGGGCATCATCGATCTCGTTTGCCAGATCGAAAGCGCGTATCGAGTCGTCTCCGCCGAGCGCGCGTGCGCACGTCTCGACCAGCATCGCCTGCGTGCGCAGGATCGTCGGATCCGAAAACAAGTCGCCTGGCCGGCCCTGCGCATCGAGCATCCATTCCGGCCACCAGAACTTGCCGCTCATGTTGATGACTACGAGCGTCGGCACGATTGTCAGCCCCGCGTCTTTCGCCGCGCGGACGACCTGCACGAGGTTGGCGACCATGTTGCCGGCCACGCAGAGTGGCTTGGGCATGAAGTCCTGCCCCAGAGTGAACAGCCTGACGACGTCGAAGCCGATGCTGGCGATCTGCGCCATCTCTTCGCGCACTTCGCCGATGTCGAGCTCGCGCCACATGTACATCGCGCTTCGTCGCGGCCAGTAATTGACGCCAAGCTCGAAGGTCACGGCTGTCCCAGTCCCGACAGAATCTCCGCAAGTGACAAGTCGGCGACGGCCGTGACGCCGTCGGCGGCGCCGTAATAAACGCGCACGCGATCCCCATCGACGAGGGCGCCGCAAGTGAACACGACCTTGCCGAAAAATCCCTCGCGCTCGTACGGGGCTTCGGGTATGAGAATCGGCTCACGCGAGCGGCCCCTCACGCGAGAGGGGTCGTGTCTGTCGAGGAGGAGCGCGCCGAGGCGGTAGGTGGGTGGGTCGCCCGTTACGCCGTGGTAGATGGCGAGCCAGCCATCCTCTCTGCCGTGCTGCACGCGGAACGGAACGGCACCACCTCCAACCTTCTCGTCATCCCAGCTTTTCGGGCGCGGTGTGGCGACGAGACGGTGATTGCCCCACGCGAGCAGATCCGTCGACGATGCCGACCAGATGGAATGCTGTCCCAGGCCTTCAGGCATCGGCCGGTGGAGCGCCGCGTATCGCCCGTCGATCTTCGCCGGGAAAATCGTGACGTTGCGATTTGGAGGAGAGAAGATGATTCCGTGGCGCGTGAACGTCTTGAAATCCGTGGTCGATGCGAGCGCGGTGCTAATTCCAAAGTGCGAGACGGCGGTGTAACTGATCCAGTACGTGCCATCGATTTCGGTGATGCGGGGGTCTTCGACTCCGAACGATTCGTACACGTTGGAGGCGACCATTGCCGGCAATCCCTCCACCTCGAAGTGGATGCCATCAGTAGAGCGGGCAACTCGAAAATGCGACATCGACGTAAGCCACGTGCGGCCCTCGGCGACTACCAGTCGAGGATCGCTTATGTCGGGTCCCGCCGCGGTGACTTGCCACCGTTTGATCTCGATGCGGCCGGTTTCAGAATTGAAGGTCGGCGCGGCCGCGAGCCCGCTCGACAGTTTTCGGGGAGCTTCCGCGACGCGCAACAGCAGGACCACGTCTCCGTTGTGTCGAGCGACGGCGGGATTGAAGACGCCCAGCACTTCGAAGTCCGGCCTCGAGGGCAGGACCATTGCTGGCGTGATGATGGGGTTTTCGGGGGGGCGGAACGCTGTCACGCGTCACACACGACAGAGCCGCACCGCTTCAGCGAGCGAAGCGCGCGGATCGCGTGTCGGCACGAACTCCTGTGCGATGTAACCATTGAATCCAGACTCGGCGATCGCTCGCATGATCGCGGGATAGTTGAGCTCCTGTGAGGAATCGATCTCGTGGCGGCCCGGTACACCGCCGGTATGGTAGTGACCAATATACCGGTGATTGTCCCTCACCGTACGGATTACGTCACCTTCCATGATCTGCATGTGGTAGATGTCGTACAGGAGCTTGAACCGCTCGGATGCGACCTGCTTCGCGAGCGCCACGCCCCATGCGGTGTGATCGCACTGGTAGTCGTGATGATCGATCCTGGAGTTGAGAAGCTCCATGCAGAGTGTGACCCCGTGTTTCTCCGCCAGCGGAACGAGGGGGGCCAAACCGCGCGCGCAATTCTCGCGTCCCTGATCGTCGGACATTCCGGCGCGATTTCCTGAAAAGCAAATGACGTTCGGGACTTTCGCGGCGGCCGCGAGCGGAATCGCGCGCTCGTAGGCCGGGATGAGCCACGCGTGATTTTCCACGCGATTGAATCCCTGGGTGAGCCGAGTGCTTGGGTCGGGCACCGTCGCGTATCCCATGGCGCAGACCAGACCGTACTTCCTGGGAATCGCCCACTCGTCGGGCTCCAGCAGCTCTACGGAGTCGAGCCCGAGCTCGCGCGCCATTTGCGAGAGCTGGTCGAGAGTGAATTGACGATACGGCCATCGCGAGACCGAGTACCGCATCGCGTTGGGTGATGCGGTGCGATCGACGCCCGGCGCCACGTTGCCCAAATCCGCCGGATCGGCGCGCAAGTTCCGCGCGCCAATGAGTCCGGCTGCTCCGGCGGCAGCTCCTGCCGCCAAGAATCTCCTCCGCTTCACTGGAGAACGATCAGAGGCTGCGCCGTTGCAGCTCCCCGACGGCGAAGTCGGCGGCGCGCGCCGTCAGCGCCATGTATGTAATCGACGGATTCTGGCACGCCGAGCTGGCCATGCAGGCGCCGTCGGTCACGAACACATTCGGGACATCGTGGAGCTGGTTGTTCGCGTTGAGCACCGACGTTTTCGGGTCCCGTCCCATGCATGCGGTTCCCATCTCGTGAATTCCAAGTCCTGGTTCGGCGCCGAGACCACCGGGTTTGTTTGCATCGTAGCTTTCGACGTTGCTGCATCCCGCGGCGAGGAGCATCTCCGTCGCCTGCACCCGCATGTCCTCACGCATCGCGAGCTCGTTGGGTCCCCACGAACAGTCGATGCGCAGAATGGGAATTCCCCATTCGTCTTTCTCACTCGCGTCGAGCCAGACGTGATTCTCTTTTCGCGGCAGGCACTCACCGAATGCCGTCATGCCGACGGTCCAGGGACCTGGGTCGTGCAGCTTCTTCTTTAGATCCACACCAATGCCGGGTTGGACCGCGCCGCGGCCCCAGTTCATCCGACCTGCGCCGCCCTGATAACCGTAGCCGCGCACGAACGGGAGCTTGTCCGAGTTGGAGCTCGCCACGTTGCGGAAGCGTGGGATGTAAAACCCGTTCGGCCTGTTTCCCTCGTAGTAGTGTTCGAGAAGCCCGGGGACGTCGCCGTTGGCGCCCACTACGAAGTGGTGGTCCATGAGGTACTGCCCCACCACACCGCTCGAGTTGCCAAGCCCGTTGGGAAAGTGAGAGCTCTTCGAGTTGAGAAGGATGCGCGTCGTGCCGAGCGTCGATGCACAGAGGAAGACTACCTTCGCATAGGCTTCGTGCGTCTCGCCCGTCTGGGTGTCAACGAACCTTACGCCCGTCGCGCGATTGGTCTTTTCGTCGTAGATGACTTCGCGCGTGAGGCTGTGCGGACGCAGCGTCATCTTCCCTGTCTTTTGTGCGGCCGGCAGTGTGGATGACTGGCTCGAGAAGTACGATCCGGTCCTGCAGCCGCGGTAGCACGGTCCGCAGAAGTGACACGGTTGACGGTCTCCGATAGGCTCGGTGAGTACTGCCGCTCTACCTATCGTAACGTGACGCCCGGGAAACTCTTTTTCGATTCCGGCCTTCACCCACTTCTCGCCGGCGTTCAGCTCCATCGGATGCTGGAACTCGCCGTCGGGCAAGTGGGCGAGCCCCAGCTTTTCGCCACTCACGCCCGCGTGTTTCTCGACGTAGCTGTACCACGGCGCGATGTCCTTGTAACGGATCGGCCAATCGACTCCGTGGCCATCGCGGAGATTCGCCTCGAAGTCGAGGTCGCTCCAGCGGTACGTTTGCCGGCCCCAGATCAGCGAGCGTCCTCCGACCTGGTCTCCCTGAATCCAGGTGAACGGCTTGTCCTCGCGATACGGGTGCTTGGTGTCCTTGACGAAGAAATGGACTGCCGCCTCGACGAATTGGCCGGTGCGCGCCTGCACGGGGTAATCCTTCGCCAGCGGACTGTCGGGCGTGATCCGCCGCTGCCGCAGCTTGAAGGCGTAATCCGGTTTGTGCTCGGTGACGTAGTCCTTGATGTGCTCGACGTTACGTCCACGCTCGAGAACGAGCGTGCGCAACCCTTTTTCAGTCAGCTCCTTGGCGGCCCAACCGCCGCTGATCCCGGAGCCGACTACGATCGCGTCGTATTCTTCTTTTTGCTGAATGAGCATGCGCCGCTCGTGAAGCTCGGTGAACTGGTCAGGCCCAGGCAGGAGTGCCGGGCTTGTATGGAATGTCGCGGTAGCGTCCCCACGGAGTGAGACGCAGCTCGCGCGTTTGTCCGACTTCCGATGTGTAGTAGCCGACGACGGCGAGCTCCTTCATCGTGCGGAAAAAGCTGCCGCGCCCGATATCCTCTGTTGAAGGGGTCGGA
>Ga0193699_10000124_pt1 | contig 35379 bp, 25 predicted proteins | sample L3c2metaG_FD_160095 | JGI IMG/M metagenome (GOLD analysis project Ga0193699, IMG submission 160095) | Soil microbial communities from a riparian zone of the East river system, Colorado, United States - L3c2 | ecosystem: Environmental > Terrestrial > Soil > Riparian zone | place: USA: East...
GAGCATGTTGCCCGTGCCGGGATCCAGCCAAGTGATCGTGGTCACTCCGTTCGCGCTTTCCACCCGGCTTGCTTCTGCGTTGGCTGACGCGACCGGTGGTGCGCTGACAGCCGCAGCATCGGCACGTCGCATTGGCGCAGCTGCTGCTGCCTTCCCGGCTGATTGGCGTGCGGGTGACTGTTCGGCGACACCGGTGACTACCACCGACTGAAGCTGGAGGGCCGTGGGCTCGGTGAGCGTAACCGTGTCGCCTGGCGCCACCTCGTACAAAGTCACCTTTGCTCCAAGGGTCCTCGGCGTTCCAACGACTTTGAGAGCCTGCGGCTGCTCATTCGCCGCATCCATCGCAGCGCCACCGCTAGTTTGCCCGAAGGTCTGGGCAGCGGGCGCAGCGCCTGGCGCAGCAGCAGGCACGTTTCGCGATCTCGTTGCCTGGTCGCTGCCTGCAACTTCGCCAACTGCGCCACGCTTCTTCATCGCAGGTGCCCTCAAGAGAACGCGCGCTGTTGCCGTCGGACCCGGCTTGGCTTGTGTGGTACCCGGTGTCGCTGGCGCACCTGACGTGTCCATTGCTCCATCGCGCATCAGTGTTTCAGGCGCAATGGGTCCCGATGCGGTCGCGGCTGTTTGAACTGTCGCCTGGTCTCTCTTCGCAGTGCCCACGCCATTTCTGAACACTACCAGCGTCCCTGCCGCAACGACCATTACTGTCGCGGCTATCCGCCACACCATCGGATCAACACGTTTTGCAGGCGCCGCGGCTGGAATTACTCCGCGCGGCGCGTTGTCGAGCGCCGTCAGGATCCGCGACGACGCGGCAATGAACCCACGAGCTTCCGCTACTGCGGCCGCGCACTGCCGGCACTCTTTGACGTGCGCTTCCACCCGCGCGGCTTCATCAGCGCTCAACGCACCGTCCAGCCACGAATGAATCGTTCCTTCGTCAAGATGCTGCATTCTTCTCTCTCTCTTCTCGACTCTTTTGCAATGTCTCGTAGCTCTCCACCAGCCGCCGGCGCGCACGCGACAGCGTGGTTCCGACCGATCCGGGCGATAGCTGCAAGGCTTCCGCGATCTCGTTGTAATCCAACCCTTCTTCCCGCATGAGCAGCGCGAGCCTGTCCCGTTCCGCCAGAGCATCCACCGCCTTGCGCGCCATCGCTGCCTCCTGAGCGCGCTCGAGCGTCGTCTCCTCCGGCTCCACTACTTCATCGCGTTCCTGCTCTGCCAGAATTGCCAGATGCTTTCGGCGTCTCATGTCCTTCCTCGCTTCGTCTCTCACGAGATTCGTCGCGACGGCGAACAGCCATGCTCGCTCGTTTTCTATCGAAGTCTGCCTCAATGCGCGCACGAACGTCTCCTGTGCAACTTCTTCAGCCCAGTCGCGATCTCCCAGACGCCGCGTCAGATATCGCACCAGCGCGGCGTTGTAGGTTCGGAAGAGTCGCTCTACGTCGGTCACACGATTACCAGCGATCCCTTATCAGAGCCAGGTCGCGGTCTGTCAGGCGCTCTTCTCCCGACGGAGTCAACTCGACTGCCATCGCGCGACCTGCCACCAGCACGCGCTCACCAACCGAGAACGGCTCACGCAAGTCCGGCAACATCTCTATGAGCTTGAAGTACGCCTCCGAAAATGGCTTCACCTTCAGCACCGTTCCGGACTGCTTGTAGCGAGCGTCAGTCCACACGCTGTCGCGCAGCACGAGGGTCACGTTGCCGGCTCTGCGAACACTGGCGTCGTTTCTCATACCGACAGCGGCATCTGCTGCCGCCACGCTCGTCGCCGAGCGTTGCGCGGCTGCCGACTTTGCCGCTTCAAACTGGACGGAAGCGGGTGCCGCTGCGCCCGTGGTTACGACACTCTGAAGCTGGACTCCTCCGGCACCAATATCCCTCCGGCGGTTCATGCCAGGCTCGACCACCAGATATGATGAGAACTCGGTCGGAATCCCGAACCGTTCTCCCAAATCGCGAATCTCGTCGTCGATTTCCCGTGATCCACCATGCTTCCTCTTCTCCGCGCTCAGATACCCAACGCGTTGAGTAGCCCACAGCCGCGCCACGAATGAATTCTCGCGCGAGCGTTCCGGAAAATAGACACGCGTGCTCCAGCTCACGGGACCATTGGTCGTTTGACCTTCGAAGCGGACCACTGCATTGCCGCTCCCATCGTAGCGCGCCAGAAGCACGAGATCCTCTCCCGCAAATATGTCCACCGCTCCCGAAGGGTGCATCTTCCGCAAGCGTACGCCGTCCGCGTGGACCCGGACGTCGGTGACGAGAGGACTCGTCAGTCGGCTCGCCACGATTCCCACCGCGCGCTCGACTGACTCGTCTGGCCGCACGAAGCTGGCTGTGCCTCTGCCTTCGAGAGCGAGCTGCTCGATCAGCGACACGTTGAGATCTGCCCCTACTCCGAAGGTGAACACACGCCGTGTACCGCGTTGCTTTGCGACGGTCGCGGCGATGACTGACCCGTCACGCTCGCCGACTGTCGGTTGTCCGTCCGTAAGAAACAGAACGATGGGCAGTCTCCCCGACTGCACCGGCGAGGAGAGAGCTTCTTCCAGAGCGCCCGAGATGTTGGTCGAGCCCTGTGCATCGAGATCATCGAGATAACGCTCGGCGGCGCGGATGTTCTCACGCGTCGCCGCGGAGAAACCCTCGCGAAACGTTCGCACGTCGCTCGAGAAATCGATCAACCGGAAACGATCTATCGGCGACAGCGACCCCAATATCTGCTTGCCCGCCGCCCGGGCCTGCCGGATCTTCTCGCCGCTCATCGAGCCGGATACGTCCACCACGAAAGTCAGGTCGCGTGGTACAGCCCTGGGCTGGACAGCGGGCGGAGACAGCGTGATCAGCGCGAAGCCATCGTCGTTGCCTGGAGCGTTGGCCAACAATGAGATGGCAGCCGCGATCGACCGCCGGATTGGAATAAGAAGCGTGACCTCTCCGCGCGCATCTCTTATCTCAACCCTGCGTGTCGACCCACGATAATTCGAGGCGAAGGAACGGTCTCCTGACCCTTCTGACCCGTAATCCTCGTAGATCGAGTGCGTGGGCGAATACGCCCTTCCGTACATCGGATCGTTGGGATAGGTGAGCACGAAGGACATGCGCCCTTCGGGCTGTTGATTCCCTTCGCCCTGACCGGTGCGCACTCCGCGGAAATAGTCGACCCTGAGTGCATCGCCCTCGCGCGGTGCGACCGTCTGAAAACGCACCACGACCCTCTTCTGCTCGCCTGGCGCGATTGGAAAGATCCTCGCGCGCAACAGCCCATAACCCATCCATTCGAGCAGGGCCGGATCGCGCTGGCGTCGGACGATCTCTTCATAGATCTGGCGCGCCTGATTGGCATTCATAGTTTCACCGGCGACCATCTCACCATTGATCTCGAGCTTGAGATCCTGGAAAGCGGCGCCCTTTGGCAGGGGGAACATGAAATCGGCTTCGCCGACTCTGTTTCCTCTATTCACGAACGTCTCGGTGATCTCGTACCGCAGCACACGATCCGCGAGGTCCACACGCACATCACTGCTCAAGCGAAACACCGCGGGCGTTGTAATCCCGCACGCCGGCATTATGCATGGGCGGCCCTGCCGACAAGGCGGCGGTACCGGACACGGCCACGGACGTGGTGGCTCCTGCACTATTTGCGCAGAAGTGAGACTTGGAATGAGGAGAGCGACTGCCAACAGAAATGAGCGCATGTGACACCAGTAGAATGGGTTCTACTGTGGGACGTGTCTCAGCGCCTCACTTGCACACCCTCTTCCGCTCTTGTGCCTGGTCGGGAGTTCAGGCCTGCTAGGTGGGGTTAACTGGCCTTAGGCTTCTTTTTCCGGCGCTTTTGCAAGTCCCGCCGTTCGTCCACTCGCACTTCAAGCAGCCTGTGATCGGCGCGAATCATCGTGTCCTCGAAGCTCTCGTCATCCTCGCGGGCCGCCCACCCCATCGAGAACTGTACGGGAGCAGAGGCGGGCGCTGCGCTACGCAGGCGGGCAGCCACGTTATCGGTCTGTTCCCGATCCGAGTCACACAGCACGACCAGGAATTCGTCTCCCCCGATGCGGACGACTGCTTCTTCCGCGCGTACGTGTCGCATGAGAAACCGCGCCATCTTCACCAGGACGCTGTCACCTTCGGCGTGACCGTTGGTGTCGTTGTACTGCTTGAAGTGGTCGATGTCGAGGTAGATGCAGCCCCACTCTCCTTTGGGCTGCGCCTCGCACTGACGGGTTACCGTATTCAGATAACGCCGGTTGTAGCAGCCCGTAAGCGGATCGCGGACGCTGAGCTCGAGAAGCTGGGTCTGCAGCTCCTTACGTTGAGTGATGTCGACGAGAATCCCGTGACAATACTTCTCTCCGGTTACCGGATCGACGGAGAGAAAAGCACTATCGGTGACTGTTCTCACTTCACCGTCGCGGCGGGTGAGCTGAAATTCGATATCCCGGACCGAGCCGTCCCGCTCGAGTAGCGCCATCTCACGCGCTCTTATTTCAGGTCTCACGAAATCGCTGGTGCGAGAGCCCCTCAAATCTTCGAGCGACTCGACCCCGAACATCTCCAGAAACGCCGGATTGGCGTCTATGATCTCGCCGTCCAGAGTCGTGATGTAAATTCCTTCCTTGAGGCGCAACGCCAGCTCGCTGAGCGTCTTGGGATCGCTCAGATTGCGGAAACTCTTCTGTTTTCTGAGCTTGGTCGGGGTTTTGGTACGACTCACATCAACGCCTCAGCGAACGGCATGTCCGTTGCTTTAATGGAAGGGTAAAGCTTGGAGGTATTATGGCATCCAAACGAGAGCAGGAACAAGGTAGTCGACCCCCCACGAAGCAGGGCGACGGTGACTCCGGTACGCGTTCCGGTCAGCCCAATCCGCAAGACGTTCCCTCACACCCACATGAGCACGAAAGCGGTTATGGCGGAAAAGGCGGGGGTCCCCGCACGAGCACCGATCAGCGCGAGATCCCGAAGAAAACATAGGCAAGAATCGGGGCGATGAGCTTCCGCACTGCCGGAATTCATCACGTCACCGGTATCGCCAGTGACCCGCAGCGGAATCTCGACTTCTACGCCGGCATTCTCGGCCTCAGGCTCGTCAAGCGCACGGTAAACTTCGACGATCCCACGAACTATCACTTCTACTTCGGTGATGAGCGAGGAAGCCCTGGTAGTATCCTTACCTTTTTTCCCTGGCCGGATGCCCGACGAGGCAGGCAGGGTGGCGGGCAGGTAGCCGTAACGTCCTTCGCGATCCGCCCTAGCTCCGTTGGATTCTGGATCGAGCGACTGATCAAGAAGCGCGTCGAGTTCTCGCAGCCCGTTGCGCGCTACGAAGACGAGCGCGTGATCGCGTTCAAGGACCACGAAGGCTTCATGGGCGAGCTCGTTGCCCACCCCGCGGCGGACGCCCGCACCGGATGGGAAGGAGCCGGAGTTCCCGCCGAACACGCCATTCGCGGCATTTATTCCGTCACTCTCTGGCTCGATGCCAACGAGCTGACGGGGCAGCTCCTCACGAACACTCTGGGATTCAGACTCGTTCGCGAGCAGGGTAGCATTTTCCGATACGCGGCCGGCGATGGCGGGCCTGGTACCATCGTCGACCTGCGTTGCGTTCCTGGAATCTGGCGCGGAGTGATGGGAGCGGGAACCGTGCACCACGTCGCCTTTCGCGCTTCCGACGAAGCCGAGCAGATGCAGGTTCGTAGCGAGCTCGCATCACTCGGCTACAACGTCACTCCCCAGCTTGATCGCGATTATTTCAAGTCGATCTATTTCCGTGAGCCGGGCGGCGTGCTTTTCGAGATCGCTACCGATGGTCCCGGATTCGCAGTCGACGAGTCCGTAGATCTGCTCGGGCAGTCGCTCAAGCTCCCGAACTGGCTCGAGCCCCGAAGATTCGAGATCGAAGCGCTCCTTCCCAACATCCACACCCCTCTCGAGCTACACGGTCCCAATGCATGATTGAAGACCTCGGCTTCGTACACCGTTTCGTACCCGCGGAAGATTCGGCGTCGGGAGAAACGCTGATTGTTCTCCACGGTACCGGAGGAAACGAAGACGATCTCGTCGGAATCGGCCAGACTGTTGCCCCGGGTGCCGCAATCCTGAGTCCCCGCGGCAACGTCCTCGAGAACGGAGCGCCCCGCTTCTTCAAACGCCTGGCCGAGGGTGTGTTCGATCCCCAAGAAGTGCGTTCACGTGCGGAGGAGCTGACTCGCTTCATTCGCGCCGCGATCGCCAAATACAATTTGGATGCGAGCCGGATCTACGCGCTCGGCTACTCGAACGGGGCGAACATTGCATCGACGGTGATGTTCATCGAGCCGCGATTGCTGCAGGGGGCGGTGCTCTTTCGTCCCATGCTCGTGTACGAGCCCGAGGAGCGAGGCGATCTGAGCAGCGCCAGTGTTTTCATTTCCGCGGGTCGCATGGACCCTATCGTACCCATCAAGAGTGTCGACCGACTGGCCGAGCTATTTGAATCATCACACGCGGAAGTGACTCTCAAATGGCAGCAGACGGGCCACAATCTGGTGCCGAGCGAAGTGCGCGAAGCAGCGGACTGGCTCGCCCTGCAACGCACCCGGGTATGAGCTAGTTTCCAGACTGGAATACGATTCAGTGTCACGCCGCACATACATCATTAACTGCCGCACATAGCTCTCCAAATGTCCGAGCCAACCGATACTGCTTCCGCTCCGCGGTCAGCCCCTCCTTCATCGCCATCCACAACAGGTCAGTCCCTCGAGGATCTGTGCATCAACGCGATCAGAGTCCTCTCCATGGATGCCGTTCAGAAGGCGGACTCAGGCCATCCGGGCACGCCAATGGCGCTCGCTCCTCTCGCCTATGTGCTGTGGACGAAGCATCTCCGCTACAATCCCGCCGATCCAGGCTGGCTCAATCGCGATCGCTTCGTGCTTTCGGCCGGGCATGCATCGATGTTGTTGTACAGTGTTCTCTATCTGACGGGCTACGAGCTCACCCTCGATGACATAAAGCAGTTCCGGCAGTGGGAGAGCAAGACGCCGGGGCATCCGGAGCTCGGCTACACGCCCGGCGTCGAGACGACGACAGGTCCGCTGGGTCAGGGCATTGGCAACGCTGTCGGGATGGCGGTGGGCGAGGCGCACCTCGCCGCTGTCTTCAATCGCGACCAGAAGATCATCGACCACAACGTGTACTTCATTGCCAGCGATGGCGACATGATGGAGGGTGTGTCGCATGAGGCGGCTTCATTCGCCGGTCACCTCAAGCTCGGCAAGCTCGTCGGCTTCTACGACGATAACCACATCACGATCGAGGGCGACACGGCTCTCACATTCAGTGACGACACGGCGACCCGTTTTGCGTCGTACGGATGGCACGTCCAGCACGTCGCGGATGTGAACGATCTTGCCGCGCTCAACCGCGCCATCGATGCGGCAAAGGCGGAGACCTCGAAGCCATCTTTGATCGTCGTCCGATCACACATCGGCTACGGAAGCCCGAACAAGCACGACACCGCCGAAGCGCACGGCTCCGCTCTTGGCCCGGAAGAAATCACTCTTACGAAAAAGGCGCTGGGCTATCCATCGCAGGAGCCGTTTTACGTCGCCCCCGAAGCTCTCCGCTTCTGGCGTGACGCCGCAAAAGCGCGGGCGAAGTTCGAAGACGAGTGGAAGAAGACGTACGGCGCTTACAAGGCCGGGAACGCCGCCCTTGAGAAGGAGCTGCAGCGACGCCTTCGCGGTGATTTACCGGACGGCTGGGAAGAAACTCTCCCGGTCTTCACCGCCAAGGATGGAAACGTCGCCAGCCGCGCGGCCTCGGGCGTCGTCATCAACGCAATCGCGAAGAAGATTCCGGAATTATTGGGCGGCTCGGCAGACCTCGCCAGCTCGACGAACACGATCATCAAGGGCGAGCCCAGTTTTTCCGCCGAGAACTATGCCGGGCGCAATTTTCATTTCGGGATTCGAGAGCACGGTATGGGCTCGATCATGAACGGCATGTCGCTGGCGGGTGGCTTGATCCCCTACGGCGCGACGTTCCTGATCTTCTCGGATTACATGCGGCCACCTGTCAGGCTTGGCTGCATCATGGAGCGCCACGTCATCTACGTTTACACCCACGACTCCATTGGTCTCGGCGAGGATGGACCGACACACCAGCCGATTGAGCAGCTGAGTGCGCTGCGCGCCATTCCGGACATGACGTTGATCAGACCGGCCGATGCTTCGGAGACGGCGGAGGCCTGGCGCGCGGCGCTCAAGCACAAGAAGGGACCAGTTGCGATTGTGCTCACGCGGCAGAAGCTGTCGTTCATCGACAGGACGAAATACGCACCGGCGGCGGGACTGGCGCGCGGAGCCTACATACTCGCCGATGCGCCGGGTGGTGCGCCCGAAGTGGTTCTGATGTCCAGTGGTTCCGAGGTCGGTCTCGTGCTCGACGCGCAAAAGAAACTCGAAGCAGATGGCATTCGTGCGCGCGCGGTGAGCATGCCGAGCCACGAGTTGTTTGCTCGCCAGGACGAGACTTACCGCAACTCGGTGCTGCCCAGGGGCGTGAAGCGGATTGCGATGGAAGCCGCGCATCCGATGTCCTGGTATCGCTGGGTCGGAGACGACGGCGTAATCCTCGGCATCGAGCGATTCGGAGCGTCCGCGCCAGCCGCGACTATTTATACCCATCTCGGCATCACGGTGGACCGCATGGTCGAGACCGCTAAGAAACTCGTGGGCAAGAAATAGGTGAACGGCAACGAGCCTAACCTTCGCGACATCAGCGTTACGCTCAATCCCGACACTCCGGAATGGCCGGGTGATACTCCATTCACCTGCGGGTGGGCATCGCTGATCGGAGCCGGTGCGAGCGTCAACGTTTCGTCATTCGCATCGAGCCCGCACGTAGGCACCCACGCCGACGCCCCGCTCCATGTCCGCGAAGGATGGTCAGGCTCGCACGAGCTCTCGCTCGACGCCTTCTACGGTCCCGCCATCGTCGTCGACGTCTCCAGCCTTAGCAAAGAGATCGAGATGGAGGACCTCGAGAAGATCCAATCGCTGCCATTCGTTGAGCGACTGCTTCTTCGCACTGGACGAACCATCGCCAGCGGCGCTTTTCCGGAAGACTGGCCAACGCTTTCCGAAGCGTGCGTCCGTACGCTGCTCGGGCGCGGTCTCCGCCTGCTCGGGGTGGATTCTCCATCGGTCGACCCGAGAGAGAGCAAGAATCTTCCAGTGCATAACATGCTTTTTTCCGGCAACGCAGCGATCCTGGAGAATCTCGATCTACGGCGAGTCACTCCCACCATGTACGAGCTGATCGCATTCCCCCTCAAGCTCATGGCTCTGGATGCCGCTCCGGTACGCGCGGTGCTCCGGCAGATTGTCGCCTGAACGATGACGCGCGCCCTTTAACGACCAATACGCACGCGGTGGAATCATCGAGTTTGAGTTTGATTCCTCATCGGGTAATGGTCGACGGTGATGCTTAGACGCACACTGGCTCTTTCGGTGGTAATGGTCTCGCTGGCGTTCCTGATCGAAGCGCAACAGCAGCGTTCGAAGCGAATCAAGAGAACCACACAGCCGGGCGAGCGTCGCTCCAGAAAGAAGCCGGCGCGTCCTCCAGTCACCAGCTTTGTCAACGATTCGGGCGGCAGAGAGCTGATCGTGCGCCTCCTCGACGTCGGCCAGGGAGATGCGACTTACATAAGGAACGGGTCGAGTCGAGTGATTATCGACGGCGGACCGGATCCGGAGACGTTCGGCAGGTACCTCGATTCCCTCGGTCTCAACAACTCGACGATCGATGTCGTGATCCTCTCCCATCAACACCTCGATCACTACAGCGGGCTGCGCGAGCTGTTCAGAACCGCGCGCCATATCCACGTGCGGTACTTCTTCGAGAACAAGGATCCAGCGCCCGCCGCGACCCTGGCAATTCTTCGGGATTCAGTGCTGTCGCGAGTGGATCACGATAGCCTCGTGTACCGGGACACCGACGATCCGTGCTCCGACGGGCGAAGCGGCTGCACGATCACGATGACTGGAGGAGCGAAATTCCACATTCTGGCTCCGTTTCCAAGCGGCGACAAAGCCAACAACCGGTCAGCTGCCGTCAAGGTGATTGGGCCGGATTCCGCGTCATTAACGATGTGGCTCGCGGGGGACGCGGAGCATGAAGAGATCAACTGGTTCGAGGCCGTTGGTTACGGCCTGAAGCCAGGAATGAGCGTGGACATTCTCAAGGCGGATCATCACGGTAGCTGCAACGGAGTGACAAGGCACTACCTCAAGCTCATCACGCCGAAATGGGTTGTCGTATCAGTGGGTGCGCGCAACGGCTACGGCCACATGCACAAGCAGGCGAAGCGTATCTACAGGAGCGCGGGCACCCCGTGGTACCGAACCGACCAGAACGGAACGATCACGATCCGGTCGCCAGGTACAGTTAGCGGAGGATTCACAATCACGCCCGAACAAAGAGGCACAAACCTGGACGGCCCCGGCGATCGCACCTCACGGCAGCTTGGGTGCACAGGCACGAGATAGCCGATCTTAAAGTTGAATATCTCCTCCCCGGTCGTTCTTCGACTTCCTCGACACCTGTCTCTCCGACCGATCGAGAGCTTTCTTTTTCGCCTCTGGATCAGTCTCGATCACAAGCTCTGACTTTCCCGGCTTTCTGTCGTGCGTCACCGAGAGCACATCCCCTTCCCTCACACCTTCCGGCAGCATCCATTGAGGAATGGGCGTGACCGTGCGGCCATCGACTTCGATGGACGCCGATCCATCCTCGATCACATCGACGACCCAGACGTGTTTGGAACGTTTACTCATTGCCGACTCTCCGGAAGCCGCGTCCTGTGCATGGCATGTCGTATGCGCCACTGAGGCCTTTCTGCAGCACGACTCGCACCACTCATCGCTAAAAATCGCCTATGCATAGCGACTCAGGTCACACGACCTCCGTCTGGATGGATACAACTGAAGTTCCACAGTTCCAATCGGTTACGCAGGATCTGCGCGCGAACGTCTGCGTGGTTGGAGCTGGGATAGCCGGAATGACGACCGCCTATCTTCTCGCGCGCGCGGGTCGCGCGGTCGTCCTGATCGACGATGGCCCCATAGGAGGTGGCGAGACGAGTCGCACGACCGCGCACCTCACGGCTGCTCTCGACGATCGCTACTACAACATCGAGAAGCTGCACGGCGCTGAGGGCGCTCGACTGGCCGCCGAGAGCCACATGTCCGCGATCCATCGCATCGAGACGATCGCGTCGATGGAAGACATTGATTGCGATTTCCAGCGCGTCGAGGGGTATCTCTTCCTTGGCGGAAACAGCAAGCGCACCGAGCTTGAGCGCGAGCTCGAGGCGACCCACCGAGCCGGTATCAATGACACGCAGCTGGTTGATCGCATTCCCTTCAGCTTCTGGGACAGCGGTCCTGCACTGCGGTTCCCGCGTCAGGCGACTTTCCATCCGCTCAAGTATCTGAACGGCCTCGCGCGCGCGATTCTACGCGATGGAGGCAAGATCTACACAGGAGTGCACGCGACAAAGGTCGAAGACGGCGAGCCGGCCCGCGTCACGACAAGCGCAGGCCACGTGATCAGCGCCGACAACGTCGTTGTGTGCACCAACACGCCTGTGAATGACTGGCTGATTATCCACACCAAACAATACGCCTACAGGACTTATGTCATCGGCGCGCGCATCCCAAAGGGATCCGTGCCGGATGGGTTGTACTGGGATACGCCGGATCCGTATCACTACATCCGCATCCAGCAGGGTGAGGACAGCTCCGGCCGCGAGCTCGACTACGACATCCTGATCATCGGCGGCGAAGACCACAAGACTGGCCAGGCTGCTGACACGGAGGAAAGGTTCGTCCACCTCGAGCAGTGGGCACGCGAACGTTTTCCGATGATCGAGCGCATACAGTACCGTTGGTCAGGACAGGTGATGGAGCCGGTCGATTACATGGCCTACATTGGGAAAAATCCAGGCGGTGACGAGCACATTTACATCGCCACCGGTGATTCCGGAAACGGAATGACCCACGGCACCATAGCCGGCATCATTCTCAACGAGCTGATTCAGGGTCGCAAGCACCAATGGGCAAAGCTGTACGATCCTTCGCGTGTCACGCTCCGTGCAACGGCCGACTATCTCAGGGAAAACTTCAACGTCGCCGAACAGTACAAGGATTGGTTCACCAAAGGCGACGTCGATGAGTCGGCGGAGATCAAGGCGGGTGAAGGCGCCGTCATCGGCACGGGGAGAGGGAAGATCGCCGTCTATCGCGATGAGCGCGGCACCATCCACCAGCGTTCCGCGGTGTGCACCCATCTCTTTTGCATCGTCCATTGGAACGACACCGAGAAAACCTGGGACTGCCCTTGCCACGGATCGCGTTTCGACCCTTACGGCAAAGTGATCAACGGGCCCGCTATAGTCGGGCTTTCGCCTGTTGACTCGGCGCCGAAGAAGCCGGAGAGCGCAAAGAAGCAGTAATACGGTGGTGCTTCCCATCGTCGACGAGGCGAATGCCTTTCTGCCCAGTGTTTCCATCCACCGTTAGTTCGACGGCGCCACTCTCCAAGCCGTCAGGATTCTCGATGGTTACTTCGTACGTCGAGGCTCCAACGCGATAGTCGATCGTGAATTCCTTCCAGCTGGCTGGAATGCATGGCTCGATGAACAGCATCTCTCCGCGCTGCTTGAATCCCAGCATGGATTCGAGGGCGACGCGATACATCCAGCTCGCTGAGCCGGTGTACCAGGTCCACCCGCCGCGACCGAGGTGGCCCTTGGCCGTATACACGTCCGCCGCCACGACGTACGGCTCGACTTTATAGATGTCGACCCCGCCCGGGCTGTCCGCGTGTGTGATGGGGTTGAGCATTTGAAAGAGCTCGAGCGCCCGGGTGCCATCCCCCTGCATTGCCGTCGCCAGCACGGCCCATAGGGCGGCGTGCGTGTACTGAGCTCCGTTCTCGCGCACACCGGGCAAGTACCCCTGGATGTAACCGGGATCGTGCGGTGTTTTGTCGAACGGCGGGGTGAGCAGGAGCAGGATCCGCGCATCATCGTGAACGAGGTACTTGTTGAGAGACGCCATCGCGATTCTGGTCCGCTCCGGCTTCCCTGCGCCCGATATAACGCTCCAGCTTTGCGCAATCGAATCGATCTTGCATTCGTCGCTCGTGCGTGAGCCGAGCGGTGATCCATCGTCGAAGTACGCGCGGCGGTACCATTCTCCGTCCCAGGCGGAGCGCTCGACCGCTTCGGCATAAGCATCAGCTTCGGCGAGGACTTCGTCGCGCATCGCGGTATCTCCGCGCTTGGCGGCGTGCGCGGCGAATTTCCGCAGCGTTGTGATGAGGAACCAGGCAAGCCACACGCTCTCTCCCTTGCCCTCGATGCCCACGCGGTTCATGCCGTCGTTCCAATCGCCGCTGCCGATCAGCGGAAGTCCATGCACCCCCTTGGTACACGCTCTCCTGAGCGCGCGAACGCAGTGATCGTAGATGCTTCCGGATTCGGAGGAAAGCTTTGGCATCTCATAGATCTCGTGCTCATCCGGATTGAGCTGCCGCATCGTGAGGTACGGGATCTCGACGTCGAATATCGGCTCGTCGGACGTGACCGTGATGTAATGGTCGATCACATACGGCAGCCACACGAGATCGTCCGAAAAGCGCGTCCGCACGCCTCGTCCCGTCAGCGGGTGCCACCAGTGTTGCACATCGCCTTCGACAAACTGGCGAGACGCTGCTCGCACGATGTGCTCCCTTGCTACTCCAGGATCGGCGTAGACGAATGCCATTACGTCCTGCAACTGATCGCGAAATCCGAAGGCGCCGCTCGACTGGTACAGCGCGGACCGTGCCCACATTCGGCAGGAGAGCGCCTGGTACAAAGCCCATCGGTTCACCATCAGATCGAACGACGGTTCCGGAGTCCGCACTCTGATCGTCGAGAGTCTTTTCTCCCACGCCCTCGTGTTCGAAGCGACCGACTGGATCGCCACGGCGGACGTGCGATGGCGGCCGATGATTTGTCGCACGGCTTCCTCGCTCTCGGCCGCACCTAGAAGCATCACGATGTCGCGCTGCTCGCCAGGCTCCAGCGTCACACTTACCTGCAAAGCGCAACACGGATCGATCGTCGCGCCGATTGCTCCGGATAGACCCGCCCGTTCGAGAGCGGCCGGACTCGAAATCGTCCCGTTCCGGCCGAGAAACTCGCGCCGATCAGCGGTATAGTAGGCGACCCGCTCGCTGACGGACGCGAAGGCGACCATCTCCGCAAAATCCGCGTCGAAGTAGTTTCGCGCGAACATCGACTGCGTCTGCTCGTCGAACTCGGTGCGTACCTGGTATTGAGTCTTCTCCCGTGTGACCCCAAGCACCCATTCGAGATACCACGTGAGCGTGATCTTCTTGCGCGTCGCTCCATTGTTCCAGAGCGTCAGAACACTGATCTTCACGGGATCGACCTGATCGACTCCCAGTCGCAGCGAGCTGGCTATCCCCTTGTGATCGTGATCGAACACCGTGTAGCCCGCGCCGTGCCTCACTTGATAGGGCGTCGGCTCGCGAATTGGGCACGGCGTCGCCGTCCACAAGTCACCGTTCGTGTCGTCGCGCAGGAAGACGCAGTCGCTCGACGGATCGCGCACCGGATCGTTGTGCCATGGAGTGATGCGGAAAAAGAAGCTGTTGCCTGCCCAGGTCGTGCCGCTCCCGCCTTCGCTAACCAGGAAACCACCCACCTGATTGCCGACGACGTTTATCCACGGAGCCGGCGGAAGATCGCTGCCCGTAAGGTGAATCTCATATTCACCATTCGTGTTGAATCCGCCCAGGCCGTTGAAGTGCTGCAGGCCCGTACCCGGATCCGGCTTGGCGGAGTGAATCGGCACCGTGCCGAGAGGCACGATGTCGCGGTTCATGATCTCCAGTTTGGGAGGATATCTGTCTTCGACTCCCGGGAATTCAAGGAAGTTGCCGAGGCCCAATCCATCGCAGTTCACCTGCACCCTGGCCATCGCCTTCAGCAGTGTGATTTCTTCGGGCTTCAATAGATCGGCGCGTCGGACGAAGACGCCGCCCGGCCGGTCGAGTAGGCCGGCTTCGCTCGATGCCATCGTGGTCGCCAACAGCTCGTCGCTCAGCTCCTGCATGTAGGTCGCGGGATGCATGTTGAGTATGACGAGGTCGCACGCGATTCCTTTCAGACGCCAGTAGTGATGCGTTCGGAGCAGCTGTCGTACGCTCGGCATTCCGACTCCGCTCTCGATCGTCGCGAGAAGGATCGGCCAGTCACCTGAAATGCCCAGAGCCCAAAGCGCCTGCTGTCCGAGCCTGTTCTCCTCGACGGCGCTCTGCGCTGGCCGGAATCCCGGATGGGGAAACAGCAAATGCCCGGCGAGATCCTGATACAACGCGGCGTCGGCCGGCGCGATTCCGAGATCGCGCAGCTCAGCCTGCGCCTGCGCCCACGACAGATCGAGCGCGCGTCGGGCGCTGTACGGATCGTGGTACAGATCCGCGAGCTCGACTGCGCGTTCCTTCTGTTCGGTGACGAACGTTGTGAACGCAATGCTGACAGACGCACCTGGCGGAATACGAACGCGCACACGCAGCGAAAAAATCGGATCGAGCACAGCGCCCACCGTTCCGGAGAGCTCTGCGCCTTCATCGAGCGCTTCCGCGTTTCTCACTGACCGGCCACGGCCGACGAATTTCGCGCGGTCGGTCTCGCACGTGATCTTGCCCACCACTTCCGGGCCGGTCGCGACCACGTGCGCACACCAGATCGATGCTTCCGTCGCCGATCGCGGTCGACGAGTCGCAAGGATTGCCGCCTTCCCTTCCAGGAATTCGGTCTGCACGAACAGGTTCTGGAACGCCGGATGCGCTCTGTCCGCATCGGGTGGTGCCAGCACGATCTCCGAATAACTGGTCAGCTCGACTTCGCGCGCCTGAAGTGCTCGGTTCGTCAGTACTATTCGACGCACCTCGGCCGCATCGTCGGATGCGACCGCGATCTCCGTCACGGTGTCGATGTCGCCATCGCGTCGGATGAACGTGATACGGTCGCTGGCGAACAGCACGCGGTACCATTGGGGCTCTGTTCCCGTCGGCTGGTGGGCTGTCGACCAGACGTGCCCGGTGCTCAGATCCTTTATGTAGCACCACTGACCGTAGTTGTCCCGCGTCGAATCGTGGCGCCATCTGGTGACCGCGAGATTTCCGTAGCGGCTGAAGCCACCCCCTGCATTGGTGATCAGCGTCGTATACGGCACATTGCCGAGAATGCCGACGACAGGCTGCGGAGTGTGAGGCGTCTCGACCTCGCGCACTGCTGGCTTTTCCATCTCGCTCGGCACGCGCGCCGCATCGTCGCCCTGGACATCCTGCACAGTGAGGCGACGAGGGATGCGTTCCTGCAGCACGAGCTCCGCTGACCGCACGAGCGGATCCATATGAAACCGCCGCGGCCATATCTGACGGTTGAGCGCGTTGGTCAGCGCGACGATGCTCATGCCGACGTGGTGCGCCATGAAGGTGCACACGAGCGTCTTTCTGGAGCCCGGACTTGGCCGCGTGTAGTCGAGCGCGTCACGGAATCCGTACGGGCCAAGCGCTCCTTCTCCCTCGAGTATCGCAAGATTCCTGAGCGCCGCTCGCGGCTCGACCAGCATCGCCAGCACCGTCGCGTACGGCGCGACTACCAGCTCTTTGCTCAACCCGCGCTTGAGCGCGAGATCCGGCACACCGAAGCCGCGGTACTGGTATGTGTGCAGCCGGTCTCGCACGGCGTAGGCGGATTCAGACACTCCCCATGGAACCCCTCGCTCAGTGCCATAGGCGATCTGTCGCTTCACGCTTCCCTTGTGAGTTTGATCGAGCAGCGTGAACGGGAAGGTCTGCATCACCAGCGCCGGCATCAGATACTCGAACATGCTGCCGCTCCACGACAGGAGTGTCCTCGTTCCCGCTGCCGCCGTGAGTGACCTGCCCAGCCTGAACCAGTGGTCGACGGATACATCGTCCTTCGCGACCGCGATGAACGACGCAAGCCGTGATTCGGAGGCGAGTAGATCGTAGTACGAATTGTCTACGGTGTTGCTTCCGATGTGATAGCCAATCGTGAACAGCTTCCGCTTGGTGTCGTACAAGAAGCGGAAATCCATCTCCACGGCATACGCGTGCGCGCGCTCGGCGATGGCCCGCAAACGCTTCGCGTCGAGCTCGGTGCAGGTCGGGTCCTTCATCATCTCGAAGCAGGCTTGCTTGAGCGCGATCAGATGTCCGGCCAGGTTGCCGCTATCCACCGTGGAGACGTACGCCGGCTCGAGCACGCGCAGCTCGTTCAGATCATACCAGTTGAAGAAGTGCCCGTGAAAGCGGCGCATCCTCTCCAGGGACCGGAATACCTTCTCGACGCGATCGATCATGTCCGATCGCGTGATGAAGCCGAGGTCGACGGCGCTGACGGTCGACAGGAGCTGGAGTCCGATGTTCGTGGGGGATGTGCGGAGCGCTATGATCGGCTCGGGGTCCTCCTGAAAGTTGTCCGGAGCCAGCCAATGAGTTTCTTCGCTCACGAACTTCTCGAAGTACATCCAATGCAGCTTCGCATACCTTAGCGAAGCCTGCCGCTCTGCTTCGGTGAGATGGATTTCGCCGAGGATCGCCGGGCTGCTCAGCGCGAAAGCAATGCTCGGGCTCGCCAGCCACGCCAGCACGAGTGGCAGAGTTCCCATGATGAAGAGAAACCGCTCGTCCGAGCTCACAACTCCGCCAACCGTGACTTGAGCACCTATCAGCGCAACGAGGACAAGGCACAGCGCTGTCACCGGCCACATCTTGCGCCATGTTTCGAGTTGTGACCCGACGCCCATTGCCCGCTCTACCTGTGAGGCTGTCTGCCACTCCAGGAGTTTCCGGTGGCTGATGAACAGCCTGTACAGCGTGCGCATGATCGCGTCGGCCGAGACGACCGCCTGGTGCGGCAGGAACACCAGCGCGAGCGCGAACTGCTGCACGTTGGTTATCGCGTCGCGGCTCACGGCGAGATAGTAGGCGAGCCACGATTGGTCCCGCGGCGGCCTCAGTAACGATATCGCCAGCGAGAAGAGCCATGGAAATGCGATCGTTATCAGAACGATGGCAGTCCACTTGATGACCAGAGTCGGTAGGAGAAACCAGCCGACGATCAGCATTGCGAGCTGTGCGATCTCGACGAGACTGCGTCGCAGATTGTCGAATATCTTCCATCGGGAGATAGCCGAAAGCCGGTTGGGCATCGGCCCGTCAGGTCCGGGAACTTTCCCTTTGAGCCAACCTAGAAGCTGCCAGTCGCCCCGAATCCAACGGTGCTTCCTACGCGTGAACGTCAGGTATCGCGCTGGATAGTCGTCGTAAACTTCAATGTCGGTCGCGAGACCCGCACGCGTATACGTTCCTTCGATCAGGTCGTGGCTGAGTAGCGTGTTCTCGGGAAATCTTCCGTGAGTGGCTTCCTCGAACGCATCGACATCGTAGATGCCTTTGCCGGTGAAGCTGCCCTCGCCGTAGAGATCCTGATACACGTCTGATACCGCGGTCGTATACGGATCCACCCCCGGATGTCCTGAGTGAATCGATGCGAAGTACGAGCGATGCGCGCTGGTAAGCGCGACTCCCACTCGTGGCTGGATGATTCCGTAACCTTGAGCGACCCGTCCGATCTTGGGGTTGTACTGCGCGCGGTTGAGCGGATGCGCGATGGTCCCGACCAGTAGCTGCGCCGCGTCACGCGGAAGGACGGTGTCCGAATCGAGTGTGATGACGTATCGGATAAATCCGAGTCTCTTCGTGTCGCCGACGATCGTGGTGAATGCGTCCGTCGCGCCACCACGAAGGAATTTGTTGAACTGGGCGAGCTTTCCACGCTTTCTCTCCCAGCCCATCCACACGCCCTGTTTGGCATTCCAGAGCCGAGGACGGTGGAAGAGAAAGAAGACGTCTTCGCCCGCGAGGGCGTATCTCGCATTCAATGCCTTGATTCCGCTCGCCGCCGCCGCGAGGATCTCTTCGTCGCCGGACCGGTGCTCGGTGGGCGAATCGGTAAAGTCACTCAGGATCGCGAACTGCAGATTGGGATCGCGATTGGCGAGATACTGCACCTCGAGGTGCTCGAGCGCTTCCTCGACTCCGTGTGCGCTCGACAGCAGCGTCGGCACGACGACCGCCGTCATGTATTCTTCGGGAATCCCGTCGTCGCGCAGCTCGAGCTTCGACATCAGACGCGGCGGCATCAGCATTGTAATCAGCTGATTGATGATGCTGATGCCTATTTCGCTCGCCGGAAGGAGCGATATCAGCGCGACGATGACTTGTATCGTTGCGGGTGCGCTCTCGATCGCTTCCAGCATTATGGCGAGCGCACCGGTCGTGAAGAGGATTATTCCCCCGAAATACAGCGTGTTTGGATGCCGCTGTATCCAGCGATACAGCCATTCACCCGGTGGGGGAGTGTATCCGACCTTCTCCTCGAGAACCGTGCGGCCCTTCTCGACCAGGAAGTAGCCGACGTGTGCGTGCCTCGCATCGGTGGGGTCGGCGAGCTTCGCCAGCGCGAGAACTTCGCTGGCGATTTCTTCTTCCGGCCGCTTGACGCGCTTCGCGATGTGCTCGACGATGTGGCGATAGTGGTCGCGCGTTCCAAACGTCATCGAGGGATAGTGGCCGCTCGGATCCTGCCGCAGGAGTTTTTCCGTCGCGCTCTGTGATTCGACGAAATCTTTCCAATCGAGGCGTGAGATGGTGCGAAGACTGGTGATGCTGTTCGCGACCGTGACCTGCGTCAGCGCCACTCTCCGATTCGAGCGCGTTGCGGCCTCTTCGGCGCTCGGTCCATCTTCGGCGATCCATTGCTCCAGCCAGATCAGCGGCGTGAAGTTCGTCTGGTACGACCTGACCTGTTGGAGAAACCTCGCGACCCACGTAGGCGTGAACGGCGGATGGTTGTCTACGAATGAAGCGAGCGCCTTCGCCAGTGCCTGTTGAGATTCTTCGCTCGCCTCGCGCAGTGCGTTGGCGGCTCGATCAGCCGATTCCACTTCCTGAAGCCGCGCCGCAACGCGCAGCGCCATCCGCCGAATGTTCTCGACGAGACCGAGCCGGAGCATCGTAGGAATCGCCCACAGCTCGCCCATGCGAAGTGCCGTGACTGTTTGGTACTCGCGCACGAACAACGTGATGTTGTCGAGATCGAGGTGGCCCTCGGTGTGCGCAATCAGCTCGATGGCTACTTCGTAGGCGCGCGGGTATCCCGCCAGCGACCCGGTCGCGAGCTTCGGAAGCTCTTCGTAGTAGCCCTTCGGAAGATTTGTCCGGATCTCCCGAATGTGTTCCTGAACGATGTAGAAGTTGTCGAGAAGCCAGTCGCCCGCGGGGCTGATGTCGAGCCCTCGCTCAGCGCCGGTGTTCAGCTCGTGATAGACCCGATCGAGGACGTTTCTCGTGTCCTCGAGCCGGAGCAGAAGCGGACCGGAGCCTCGCTGCTTTTGCGCCGGCAGGAGGTGATGGCCGCGCGCGACCGCGCGTGCTCTCTCGCCAAGTCGTTCCGCGCCCAGCACTTCGCCGCGAATCGGACCGACGAGTTCTTCGCCGGCGCCGTCTCGCGAACGGCTGAACAATCGACTCAGGATTTTTGGAGGAGCCTTGGGCGGGATTGCTGTTGCCACGTCACTTACTCAACGCCAGAGATGTGCCGCTCTCGACTGGGGCACGCCCCGCAAAATATCCTGATTCCGCTATTCGGCGTAATACGCCTTAATGGAGAGAGTCACCAGGCGCTGTCGGATACGTTCGTACTGATCCGCGCTCTGTGGTCGCAGTGACTCGGCGAGAGAGTTCCAAAGCTGCTTGAAAGAGACGATCAGCTCCTCTGGGGGAATGCTTTGCTTGCGCGCTTCCTGCGCGATTTTTCGGAGGAGAGCCACCAGCTCGGGCGTGGGTTCGTCGGGCTTTCTTAGTTGCTCGGTAAGCGCAGTACGCAGTTCCTTCATGGTGCTTTCCGAGAGTGGGCTCACGTGCACTTGAGCAAATAGTTCTACCGACCCTCTGACTGGTGGCGAAGAGGGTGGACATCTGTTCCCACAACAATATCTAGGTGTGTCCACCGATCCGCCAGAGAACCCCCCATAGGTCCGTAAGTTGCGACTAGGGTCGTCCTTTTCTCGGATGGTTGTGGTGGGAGGGACGGTGCTGATTCTGGCGCGCGAAGAGGTCGTCGCGGCGCTGTTGGGTATGTTGGTAGAGCTTCGTGGATTGCAGCCGAAATTCCCCGGTACGGCGGAGGGCGCCGAAGAGGCAATCCTCCGCGAAAAACCCGGGACCGTGATCATCGACTGCGATCATCCCGATTGTCGGGATTCGCTCGTGGAATCCATCATGCGGGCAGGATCAGTTCCCATCCTGTTCAGCCCGTTCCGAATGCAGGCCGAAGTGCGGACAGTCGCTGCTCGTCACGGGATCAAGTCTTTCACTCTCCCGACTGACACGGACACCTTCGGGCGGATGCTCGACAGCTGACCTTCTATTCCTTCTTGTCTGCGGCTTGCTTGTCGTCCGGTTTGGGGATGAACGCCGCATCCTTTTCGCTTTCCTTCAGGTGCTGCTTGTCCATTTCGTGTATATGCTCGTCGTCCGTTCGGAACTTCTGATCGGTCGCGGGCGGCCTTTTCTGGTGCTCCTGGTTGCTACCCATCGTTTCCTCTCTCAGGTGTGTGCCAGCGACTGGTACACGAACCATGCCCGGATGAGTTTGGGGAATTTGACGCTTCGTTAACGGAAGCGAATGCCCCCGTTCAGCCGAAACAGAGTCGCATCCGATGGAACCGAGTAAATCTGGGCGCCGACATCCAGTATTCGCCGGAGCACTGCAGTGACGCCGCCAAAGACCGCCGCGCGCACAACGGGTTTTTCGAGCTCCACCTGAGTAGCGTCGACGTTTCCATTCAGATCAGTGAATCCAACCTGGAAATGGGGATCTATTCTGTTGGCTCCGGCACCCGCGTAGAAGGAGATCCCGCCGGTCCCGGGTGCAAACCCCGCTGCTATCTCGCCGCCGAACATGTCTGGATGAAAGGTGTCCTTCGACGGGCTGGTTCCGTAGCACGGGCTCAAAGGCGCGCTTTGCTGCAATGAAGATCGCGGACACGTTATCGCGCCCTTCACGTTTCCAAATGTCCCGTGCAGTCGCAGCATCAGTGTCGTTCCATTCGAGACGGGGCCGAGGGCGAGATGGCGCGCGTGTGAGATTCCAAAGCTGAAGAGATTGGGTTTCGCGCGGGCGATCGTCACTGGCGGAAGGTACGCCGCCTCCAGTGCAAATCCGAACGGAGCACCGATCGTAATCCTCGGCCTCCCGAACACCGGTGACAAAGAAGTCTTCTCACTCTTTTGCGTGAAGCACGCGCCTGTCTGCTCGATCGCGCTGTTGGGCTTGGGTATGTACTCCCCCTCGGCGCCGATTCTGATGCTGCCCGGTGCCATTACTTGCGGAGCAGTGGCCACGGAAAAAACGATTGGCGCTGTGTAGAAAGCCAGAAGCTTTCCTTCATTGCTGTCTGTTTTTACTCTGCACTGCGCCCCTGCCTCCTGCTGCGCAACGAGTAGTGCAATTCCGAGGACCAGACTTAGACGCATTGTTGCTCCCGTTGTGACCGGATTCGGCGAGGAGACAAAAGTAGGACAGCCACCTGTGTCACGCGATCATCGGTCGGCAAGCGCAGGAATCCGGGGTGTCGGCGCATAGTTCTGACAGGCGAAGGTTCAAGGCGCAGCTACCAGGCGTAAGCAAGCGCTTCAATGTGAGATGATCTTGCGCGCGTACGTGCGCTGCATGCATTCGGAATAAAATGCCGGATGTTCACGATACGCGCCCCACTTGGCATTGACCTGCATCATCACTCGGTCGTAAGCCGTGAAGAGCTTCGTCTTTTCCCTCATCTGATCTTTTGATCGATTGGGCGCACGCGACGCCAGTGCGTATCCGGTGTAATACATGACGTTCCATTTGCGCTTCCGGCGCGAATCAGAGACGAGGAGACCCGCCATTCGATGGTCGAAATGATCGTGCGGGTTCACCACCACGCTTGGATCGCTCGTATGGATTGTGACGATTCTGTTCGCCGAGCTCTCACCAATCAGCTCAGCCACGGTGTTTGTCAGATCCGCCCAGCTGTCGTAGTCGGTGCTCCCATCCACGGGCGAGATGGATGCTATGCGGCCGCTACGTAGCTTGCGCAGGCTTTGATAGGAATGCGCAGCGAATCCTGCCCCATTTCGGCGACCATCCGGCAAACGAAGAAAGTAGGATGCCGTGTTCAGAATCGTGCACCTTCGCATGGCATGTCTTAGGGTGTTTGCCGTCGAACAATGGCTACCGGTCGAATCGGTAGCTGCCAACCCAATTGCGGCACGCGTGGACTCGAGTGCGCCCCGTTCTCGAGTTGCCCAATAAAGGGGCTCACGCCCGTCGTCCCCGGCGGTGAGATAGATGAACACGACTGGCTTCCCGCTTCGGATCTGTCGTCCGACAACGTCGCCCATGAAGAGTTGCCAATCGTCCTGGTGTGCGACAATGACGACATCCACGGGTGAGTTCGATAGATAGCTAACTCCTCCTGTGGGCAGCTGGGCTCCGCCACTGTCCGGGACGACTGTGGCAAGGAACACCCCGAGCCCGCGCAGAATTGTGGCGCTCTGCAAGATCTTCACGCCTCGAAGATGGTAAGGTTGGCGCTCTTTCGCTCGACACCTCATGTACCCTGGAAACGCAAAGTGGGTGCGCTATCTGCGCACCCACTTGTTAGGTACTTATATTACTCAGGCTGGCTAGCCTACTTTGACCGCCTCTACTTCGAGGCTGATCTTGATGTCGTTCCCGACAACCACTCCCCCCGCTTCAAGCGCCTGATTCCAGGTCAACCCGAACTCACGGCGATCGATCTTGCCAGTCGCGCTGAATCCCACACGCTCCCCACCCCATGGATCTTTGGTCTGACCTTCGAACTCGACATCGAGGGTGATTGGCTTGGTTACATCGCGGATCGTCAGGTCGCCGGTAAGCTTAAAGCTCTGCCGATCCCCCTGAATCCGAGTGCTTCGGAACCGAATCTCGGGAAATTTCTCAACATCCAGGAAATCCGCCGACCGGAGATGCTGATCGCGTTGATCGGTCCGAGTATCCAGGCTTATTGCCTTGAGGGTCGCTTCGACGGAAGAATTCTTCAGGTCCTTCTCGTCGGTGTAGATGATTCCTTCAATGTCTGTGATCCTACCCTTCACGGTTGTGATCATCAGGTGCTTGGCGGAGAACTCAGCAATGGTGTGTGACGGGTCGAGCTTCCACGCTGTCTTGGTCCCTGTTGCGGGAGCTGTCTGGACGGTTGCGGTCATACTTACCTCTCAAGAGTGCTGAAGGTTACGGTTAACCCCGTGCTGGTGGCGTTAACACAATGTGGACTTACTTTCGATAAGGTAGTATATTTAGGTAAGTTACTTGTGTCAAGCGGCCTGCTCCCTAAATTTGTCACCATGGCTGAAATAGTCCCTACCGTATGCGCCAAGTTCCACCGCGCCGTCGAGCTGATCGGCGGAAGGTGGACTGGCGCCATCATTCAGACCCTGTTGCAGGGCAAGACCCGGTACGCGGTGATCAAGACCGCCATCCCCGACATCACCGACAGAATGCTGTCGGAGCGACTCCGGTCGCTGGAGGCGGAGGATCTGGTGACCCGATGGGTCATTGCCGATACCCCCGTTCGCGTCGAGTACGAGCTCACCGAAAAGGGGCGGTCTCTCGAAATTGCGCTAAATGAGATCAGCGCATGGGCCGACCGATGGATCCCAGCTGCATCCGACCAAGATGAAGACCCCACTAGCAGCTTCGATTCACGCGACCACGTGCCGCAGCATCGCTCGCCAGCAGCCAAGGGTGGATGATTACGATCGTTAGCGCGTGACTTGAACGTCGAAGACGCTGCCCAGCTGGCAGCGTCTTTTTTTGCGGTTTGGCTTCCGGCAATTACGTTTTGACGGTCGATTCATTCCGGAATGGACTTGTCCACCCCCGCGGAGAACTCCGAATGCGCACGTTGCTCTCAACGCTTCTTGCTTCTGCAGCCGGTCTCGCCCTCTCACCCGCGCCCGCGGATGTACCGCTACGTGGCTTTTTTCCGCAGTCCATTCAGGCGGAGCGCGATCTGGAAGCGCGATTCAAGGCAATGCCCGATCCCGCGCGCATGAGAGAGGCCATGCGTCGTCTCAGCGCGCGGCCGCACCACGTTGGATCTCCCTACGATCGAACCAACGCCGAGTGGATCCTCAACGAGTTCAAGTCCTATGGGTGGGATGCGCACATCGAGAACTTCGACGTTCTCTTTCCGACGCCCATCGAGCGCGTCGTCGAGCTCGTCGCGCCGACGACTTTCAAGGCGTCGCTGCAGGAGACTATGCTGTCACTGGATCCGACATCCAACCAGCAGAGCGAGCAGCTGCCGTCCTACAACGCCTATTCCGCTGACGGCGACGTGACCGGGCCGCTGGTCTTCGTGAACTACGGAGTGCCCGCCGATTACGAGGAGCTCGAGCAGCGCGGGATCTCCGTTAAGGGCGCGATCGTCATCGCGAAGTACGGCGGCTCCTGGCGCGGCATCAAACCCAAGGTGGCAGCCGAGCACGGCGCCGTGGGATGCCTGATCTACTCCGATCCAAGAGATGATGGTTACGCCGGCGGCGACGTGTTTCCAGCAGGACCAATGCGTCCGGCACAAGGCGTTCAGCGCGGATCTGTCGCGGACATGCCCACCTATCCGGGTGATCCTCTGACTCCGGGCATCGGCGCTACGAAGAATGCAAAGCGCCTGACCGTCGCCGAGGCACCGACCATCACGAAGATCCCCGTTCTGCCAATCTCCTACGGCGATGCACAGCCGCTGCTGGCGGCACTTGGCGGTTCAGTCGTGCCCGCCGCATGGCGTGGCGGGTTGCCGATCACTTATCGCTTCGGCCCCGGCCCCGCAAAAGTCCACCTGCGCGTCAAATCCGAGTGGAGCCTGAAGACGCTTTACGACGTGATCGCAAAGTTGCCCGGTACCACTGAGGCCGATCAGTGGATCATCCGCGGCAACCACCACGACGCCTGGGTGAACGGCGCTGAGGATCCAATCTCTGGCCTCGTCGCCGAGCTGGAGGAAGCGCGCGGGTTGGGCGCATTGTACAAACAGGGGTGGCGGCCCAAGCGCACGATCATTTACGCCGCCTGGGATGGCGAAGAGCCGGGCTTGCTCGGTTCGACCGAGTGGGCGGAAGCACACGCCGACGAGCTCAAGGCGCACGCGGTCGCGTATCTGAATAGCGACACCAACGGGAGAGGGTATCTCGGTGTTTCTGGCTCACATTCCCTCGAGAAATTCATCAATGGCGTCGCCGTGGATGTAGAAGATCCCGAATCAGGAGTGAGCTCATGGAAGCGCGTTCAGGCAAACAGGATCATTAACGGCTCCGCAGATGCCCGGCGCGATGCTCGCGATCGCGACGATCTTCGGATCAGCGCTCTTGGATCGGGATCCGACTACTCGACTTTCATCGATCACCTCGGCGTTGCATCCCTCAACCTCGGATACGGCGGAGAGGATGACGGCGGCATCTATCATTCGATCTACGACGACTTTTACTGGTTCACCCATTTCAGCGACACATCCTTTGTCTATGGGCGTGCGCTCGCCCAGGCAGCTGGTATCGCGGTGTTGCGTCTCGCAAATGCGGATCTCCTTCCGTTCGCCTTCACGAATCTCGCGGAAACCATAAAGACTTACGTGAAGGAGCTGCAGTCGCTCCGCGAGAGGCGCTCGGAGGAGATAGCAGAACGCAACCGACAGATAGACGATGGCGTCTTCAAGTTCACGAGCGATCCGCGCGATCCTGTTGCGGGGCCAAAGCGTCAGCGGCCCGCGCCGCAACTGAACTTCGCGCCACTGCTCAATGCCCTCGATTCGCTCGATCGCGCTGCGTCACGTTATGACCGGGCGTACGCGCGCGCTGTATCCGAGGGACGTTCTGGCGTCGCCAGGAGTGTGAATGCGCGCCTGGTCCAGGCGGAGCGCGCACTCACATCCACTGAAGGATTGAAGGGCAGGCCGTGGTACGTCCACATGCTGTACGCGCCGGGTTTCTACACGGGCTACGGTGTAAAAACGATACCGGGCGTGCGTGAAGCGATCGAGCAGGGTCAGTGGGAAGACGCCGATCGCGAGATCGCGCGAGCCGGCGCGGCTGTCGAGCGAGAGGCGACGCTCATCAGCGGACTTGCGACCACTCTTGGGGGGACATAACCAGACGTGCTCGGCCGGCGTGATCACGGTGATGCTCACCACGTTGATCACGCCGCCGGCACTGAAGTAGAGTCTCAATAAACGAAAATAACGTTAGCGCCTATGGTCGTCTGCTTGTCGGCCAGCGTAGCGCGCTTGGTAAGGATCGGTTGGTTCGCCTTATCATAGCGCAGGTCGCCCCGTAACAGGACGTGATCGGTGAACTTGTACGCCGGCGTGAAGGTCACCTCAGACAGCGTAGCCCTGGTGCCCGTACCGAGGCGCACACCACCCTCGTCGTGAAACGTCTCACCCCGTAGCGCAACGGAGAATTTCCTCGTCACGGCGAGCGTCGCGTAACCGGCGATCCCCTTCCATATCGCGTCAGCCCCGGGATTAACGGTGCTCGTACCGTCCTCGATCCCGTAGTCGCCGTTCACGCCGAGGGTCAGTGTCTTGGTCGGCTTGAGGATGGCGACGGCGTCGAACACGTTGCGATTAGTGTGATTGTCGTTTGCGATCTCCGGCCCGCCGATCCAGTTGAACAGCACGGTGAACGGCGCCACAGGTGTGAGACTCAGTTGGGCGCCTATTGACTTTGAGTGATTGTTGTCGCGCACGAGATCCCACCCGTTCACCACCTCGACCATCGCGGCCACCTTGCTCGAGAAGGCGTAGCTCGCTTTGACGCCGGTGTGCGTGAACGGAATGGCATAGCCGAAGAGGATCGACCGGCTGTAGTTGTCGTTGTAGCCGTCGTACCCTTCGATCAGCTCGTAACCCAAGTGCGTGACGTACTTCCCGAAATCGAAGCGCAGCCCGGAGCCAACGGGGGCGATGTAGCTTACGAACAGCTGTTGCAGGTCGAACTGGGCGACGGTCTGATCTTGCGACTTCGTGACCTGCGGGATCGAGTTGCCGACGGCCAGATCTACGCGAAAGCCGGCGTCGTTCGGCTTGGTCGGTGCGATCTGCACGACCAGCTCGGCGACGTCGAGGTTGAAGGAGTTGTCGATGAAGTCGAAGACGCGATAGCTGCTGATACCGGTTGCCGGACGATTGCCATTGTAGACGTAGGCTGTGGAAACAAAGGCGTTGACCGCGATCTGGTCGAACCATTTAACCTCCTGGCTGCCGGCAGGCGTAGCGAAGGACAGCGCGAGCATTGCCACGCCGAAGTGGATCCTGCGCGACGGGCCGGCTCTCGACGGCGGGACAGACACTCGAGCGGGTGCGGATATTCGATGGGGCATCTCGACCTCCTTGAAGTGAGTGGTACGTGCCGCGGACTCAGTTGTGAAAAACAAAAAACCCCCGCGTTCATCGATCGAAACGCGAGGGTATTGAAATGAGCTGTAGCGGTGGCTTGGCGGCTCTACCCGGAACGTTCGATCACGCCCCACAGCATCTGTGGGAGCGGGCGATTATTGCCAGGATTGGAAAGAGAGACGCGGCGAGCAGAAAGCATGACTGGGCTGATGATTGAGCTTGTGATTACGGACGACACAACTATCCCGAACGCGGGCAAGAGTATTCCACCACTATCCAGATGTCAAGACAATTTGCGAACCGTACTGAGTGGCTAGGGACGGAATCGAACCGCCGACACGCGGATTTTCAGTCCGCTGCTCTACCAACTGAGCTACCTAGCCGCACCGGACTTCGACGCCCGGAGTGAACAATTAAAACTTCTCTTTGCTCGTTATCAACCGGCGCGTCGAACTACTTCGCCGCCGGTGCCTTACCATGAGTTGCGGTGATCACTGACTTGACGCCGCCGCGAACGTTGAAGTCGCCCACCACTCGCATCCACTTCGGCTTCGAGCTCGCCACCAGATCGTCCAGTATCCGGTTCACCGCGCGCTCGTAGAAGATCCCATCGTTTCTGTAGCTCCATAGATAGAGCTTGAGGCTCTTCAGCTCGATGCACTTCTTCGCCGGAACATAGGTGATGCGAATCGTGCCGAAATCGGGGGCGCCGCCCTCCAGGAGCTTGAGCTCTTCGGCGTCGCTCTCGATCCCGCCGACAGGGCATAGCGACGTAAACTCCGAGCAATCCATGTGGATCTCGTAGTCACGATCGGCGTAAGGGTTGTCGAATGTCTCGAGGAGCTCGGGTCTTGGCATCCTCGAACGATGCACTGATGATCGGTGTGTATCAATCCACAGCCGAGCCCGCCCTGGGCACGACTCGGATCCGCATCGGTATCACTCGTCGCGCAGCTTTCGCGACATGTCCTCGAGCAGCCGGCGCTCGTCTCTCGTCAAGCTCGCTATCCCGTGCTGCGATATCTTGTCCAGAACGACGTTGACTCTCGCAGCATATTCCTGCGGAGTTTCCTGTTTCGGCACGCGAGCGAGCGGCTTGCTCTCGCGGAGAACGACGGCGTTGCTGCGGGCCACGACTTCATCCACGCCACGCCCGCGATCCTGCATCGAAGACCGTGTGCGAGGCACGGCTCGAGGCATGTCCTCCGATTCATCCGGCACCGATGACACCCAACCTCTCACACGATCGAGGCCGCCCAACGAGTAGAGTTTGAGGAAGAGCCACCCAAAGCCCATTCCGCCGACGTGAGCGGTCCAATCGATTCGCGAGCTCGGCGACAGCGCAAAGATGATGTTCATTCCAATCATCGCCGCGATTAGCCAGCGCGATTTCATCGGGATCACGCCGAACAAATACACCTCTTCATCGGGCCAGTGAATCGCGTAGGCGACCAACACGCCGCTGATCGCACCGGAGGCGCCGATTACAGAGGAGTGCTGGGCGAACAACAGATGCGCAACAGCGCCCCCGAGTCCGCACCAGAGATAGAACTGGGTGAAGGTGCGCGTTCCCCATGCGTGCTCGAGCCTCGGCCCAAACATCCACAGTGTGAACAGATTGAATGCAAGATGGGCGAGCCACGCATGCACGAACATGTACGTGACGATGGTCCACCACGAGCTGGGGAACCTGGCCGGGTCGAGCGCGAGCGCTGAAAACACCGCATCCGGGCTGAACAGCGTCAGCTGCAGGAAATACACGCCGATGTTCAGCGCCAACAGCCACTGAACAGCGCGCGTCATGCGGGGAGACTCCGATGCCTCGTACAGCTCGCTCATACAAACCTGCTACAAAGGGTGCTACATCCTAAAACACAGGGCGGGCCGAAGGGTTCCTGAAGGAAGCCCTATTCCAGGGCGAGCTTCACTATCCGCTCGCAAAGCTCGGGAAAGTCTATTCCCATCGCCGCGGCACCCTGTGGTATCAGACTGAGCTCGGTCATCCCGGGCAACGTATTCGCCTCGAGACAGTAGAATTCGCCTTCGCTCGTTAGCCTGAAATCAATGCGGGCGTACCCCTTTAGCTTGAGTGCCCGGAAGGCCGCCAGAGCCTGATGCTGTACTCTCGCTGTCGCCTCCGGCGACAGCTTCGCGGGAAACTCTTCCGTCGCCATGCCCGCGGTGTACTTGCACTCGTAGTCGTAGATCTCGTGCTTCGAGATGATCTCCCCGACCGGTAGCGCGACGTCACCCAGGACACCAACCGTTAGCTCCCGGCCGGGCACAAAGCGCTCGATCATCACCTCGTCGTCGTACTTGAATGCTTCCTCGATTGCCGGCAGAAGATCTTTGCGCTGCTTCACCAGTGTCAGGCCGACTGTCGATCCCTGCTTCGACGGTTTTACCACCACCGGCATTCCTAGCATTCCTTCGACCTGCTCAATGGTCGCCGGGGCCATCAGCCAGTCGGCAGTTTTGACCTCTTCGCTCCGGAACAGTTTCTTAGAGAGGTCCTTGTCCATCGCCAGTGCGCTCGATAAATGGCCACTCCCCGTGTACCTCACGTGCGCCATGTCGAGCAACGCCTGGATCGTTCCATCCTCCCCCTGCCCTCCATGAAGAGCGAGGAAGGCGACGTCCGCCTCTTTGATCTCTTTCATCGATGTGAGGTTGGGCAGAAAAGCTCCTTCCGCCACCTTCGACAGCGTTTCGAGAGAGGGCGGCTCCGTGCCGACCTTTCCGGTGCTGAGCTCCTGCTCCTCTTTGGCGCTCAACACGCCACGGGCTGGATCGAGGGCCGTCACTTTGTGCCCACGAGCGCGCAGTGCCTGCACAATGCGGATTCCCGACGCCAGTGAAACGTTGCGCTCAGACGAGGTGCCACCCATGAGTACGGTAATCTTCATTCGATCTGTTTTCCTTGGTTAACGCGACATCATGAAATGCAGCATGTCGGATCGCGTAACGATCCCCTGCACGACACCGTGCTCCTGCACCAGAACCGCGGGGTTCGATTTCGAGAGCAGTTTCACCACGCTGTCGACCGGCTGGTCAGACGCTACCATCGGGAAGGGTGAATCCATTATTTCGTTGACCGTGGTGTCGAGCAGCTTCGGGTTCTCGAGGCTCTTTTGCGACAGCGACCAGTCGCTCACTGAGCCAATGCAGTTGGCGCCATCCATTACTGGAAGCTGCGAGACATCGTGCAGGCTCATGAGTCCGATTGCCTGTCTCACCGTAGCTCCGGGCGCCACGCTTACCACCGCCGGTGCAACGCCGTTTTTCCTGCCGAGGACGCTGTGCAGAGCGACCTTTGGGGTGTCGAGCATCTGGTTTTCACGCATCCACTCGTCGCTGTAAAGCTTCGAGAGATAGCGCTCGCCGGTGTCACACAGCAGCGTCACCACCATCGCGTTCGGGTCGTCCAGCTCGCGCGCAATCTTGAGCGCGACTGAAGTTATGAGCCCCGACGATCCGCCGACGAAGAGTCCCTCTTCGCGCGTAAGTCTCCTTGCCATCGCGAACGATTCCTTGTCGCTGACGGTGTAGTACTCGTCGATCACGCTCATGTCGAGCGTGCCTGGAAGCTTATCCTGGCCGATTCCCTCGATCTTGTACGGCGTTCCCTCGATCTTGTTCTTTCCCTTGCTGCGCCAGTACTCGGCCAGTATCGAGCCGGCAGGATCCCCAGCAATCACCTTAACCTTCTTGTTCCGCTCTTTGAGGTAGCGGCCGGCGCCAGTGAGGGTTCCTCCGGTTCCAGCGGATCCCACGAAGTGCGTGATCTTTCCTGAAGTCTGCTGCCAGAGCTCAGGACCGGTGGTCGCGTAGTGAGCGTCGGGATTCGCCTCGTTTTCAAACTGGTCGGCGAGGATCGCGTTCGGTGTCTCTTTCGCGATCCGCCTCGCCATCATCACGTAGTGCTCTGGATGATCGGGAGGGACTGCCGTTGGTGTGACGATCACGTCCGCGCCGAACGCTTTCAGTAGCCGCACTTTCTCCTGCGACATCTTATCGGGCATCGTGAAGATGCATTTGTATCCGCGAAGGGCTGCAGCGATTGCCAGACCCACACCTGTATTTCCGCTCGTGCCTTCGACGATCGTTCCGCCGGGCTTTAGCCTGCCCTCTTTCTCGGCCCGCTCGATGATCGGTAGTCCTATCCGGTCTTTGACCGAGCCGCCCGGGTTGAAGAACTCCGCTTTGCCATAGATCGGTGTTCTTATTCCACGCGTGACGTGATTCAGCCTGATCAGAGGTGTCCAGCCGATCGTGTCGAGGACGCTGTCGTAAGGGAGGCGATTTCGTTCGTTCTTCATCTAGCGCGTGGTTGGACGTTTCGTCGTTCCGCGCGCCGCGCCTTTCGCCGTATCTGCCGCGGAATCTCGTTTGATGATCGAATCGCCAGCGAGCGGCGGCGCATCTGGATGCCTGAAGAAGACTGGAAGAAGAATGGACACTGGAACCGGAATGTTCTGGGTCTTTGCCGGCTCGAATCTGAGATCCCGCGAACCTTTCATTGCCGCTGAATCCAGCGCGTTGAAGCCTGACGTCTCCGCGACTCGAGTGGAATCGGGTACGATCGATCCATCCCTATCGATGTAGATCCGGAGCGTAACGTTGCCCTGAACTTTCTGTGCGTAAAGTGCCGGGGGATACCGGAACGGCAGCTCCTTGTTGAGCATCACCGGAGCCACATCTGGTTGGCGGCCGACCGTTTGGAACGGCAGGTTCGACGATCCTTCTCCCTTCTTGCATGCCGTCGCGAGCACCAGGATCGCGAAGACGCTTCGGACCATTTTGCTCGTTCTCACGCCGTTCCTTTCTCTCGCTTGACTTCATCGACAAGCCTGCCAAGAAGCTCGAGTGCTTGAATTGGTGTCATGCTGTTGGGCTCCACGTTCCTGAGTTGTTGCACCACCGGATGCGTCATCATCCCGAACAGAGCCAGCTGGTCATCGGTGGCGTTGCGCGGCGCTGGTGAAGGGTGACCAGATCGGGGCACGATTTGTTCCGCTTCGAGCAGTCTCAACAGCTCTTTGGCCCGCTCGAGTACGGCGGGCGGGAGTCCGGCCAGTCTTCCGACCTCGATTCCGTAGGAGCGATCAGCTCCGCCGGGTTGGAGCCGGTGGAGAAAAAGGACCTGATCGCCGACTTCGCGCACCTGAACGTTATAGTTGCGAACTGCTACTAAACTGTTCGATAACTGGGTCAGCTCGTGATAGTGCGTGGCGAAGACTGTCTTGCAGCCTACCACATCATGAAGGTGCTCGCTCACCGACCAGGCGATCGAGATCCCATCATAGGTCGAGGTGCCACGCCCAATCTCATCCAGCAGCACCAGACTTCGCTTGGTAGCCGTATGGAGGATGGCGCTCGTTTCCGACATCTCCACCATAAAGGTTGACTGTCCGCGAACCAGGTTGTCGCTCGCTCCAACGCGAGTAAAGAGCCGGTCGACGATCCCAATGCGCGCCCGCGATGCTGGAACGAAGCTACCAACCTGGGCCATGAGTACGATCAGCCCGACTTGCCGGAGAACCGTAGATTTGCCCGCCATGTTCGGCCCAGTCAGAATGATCATTCGCGTGTCTTCCGCGAGCGAGATGTCATTCGGAATGAATTTCTCCCGCGGCATCATCCTCTCGACTACCGGATGCCGGCCGGCCGTGATCTCGAGCGAGAATTCATCAGCGAGCACCGGGCGCACGTATCCCTCCCTAGCGGCAGCCTCAGCTAGCGATGCGAGCACATCCAGCTCTGCGATTATCTGCGCTGCAGATTGCAGGCGGGCTACCTGAGATCCGATCTCCGAGCGCAGCGCCTCGAATAGTAGGCGCTCACGCTCCTCGACCCGCTCGGCGGCCGTGAGCACCCGCTCCTCGTACTCCTTGAGCGACGGTGTTACGTAGCGCTCCGCGCCGGCCAGGGTCTGTCGCCGCTGATAGTCCGCGGGAACGAGATGAATGTTGCTGTTCGACACTTCTATGAAGTAACCGAACACTTTGTTGTATCCGACTTTGAGCGAGCTGATGCCGGTTCTTGCGCGTTCATCTGTCTGGATTTTCGCTATTCCATCTTTCCCGCCGTCGCGCAGCGCTCTCCATTCGTCGAGTGAGGTGTCGACACCAGCGCGAATGCTTGGCTCGTCGCCGATCGTGACTGGCGGCCGGTCGACGAGCATGTTCCTGACTTTCTCGCAGAGATCGGCGCAGTCGTCCCACAGAGAGCGGTGCTTTCCAAACGCCACGTCTCCCTCGCCCAAGCCGGCCGTGTATGCGCGCTCGAGCGCGGACTGAACGAATGGCAGACGCGCCATCGAATCACCCAGCGCTCTCAACTCTCGTGGGGAGGCACGGCCAGCCGCGGCTTTTCCAGCCAGGCGCTCGATGTCTCGTACTCCCTCCAGCGCTTCACGCATCGCCTCACGAACGAGGATATCTCCTAGCGCCGCTACGGCGCTCAGGCGTGCTTCGATTGCGGCGCATTGGACGAGTGGAGCGAGTAACCACTGGCGGAGCAAGCGCGCACCCATTGGAGTGAGAGTGCGGTCGAGAACTCCGAGCAGGGTCCCCGAAACTTCGCCACCCCGCATTGACTCGACGAGTTCCAGATTTCGGCGTGTCATCTCGTCGAGAGGCATGGTACCGCCTGCCCGTTCGATCTTCGGTCGCGCGAGATGCGGCATGCCGGCAGGCTGCAGCTCGCCCAGATA
>Ga0193699_10000125_pt1 | contig 35287 bp, 23 predicted proteins | sample L3c2metaG_FD_160095 | JGI IMG/M metagenome (GOLD analysis project Ga0193699, IMG submission 160095) | Soil microbial communities from a riparian zone of the East river system, Colorado, United States - L3c2 | ecosystem: Environmental > Terrestrial > Soil > Riparian zone | place: USA: East...
TGAGAAAGCTGATCCTCGTCACTTCCCTCCTGCTAGCCGTCCACATCGCTCTCCTTTTCACCCGTCGGAGCGCCGCGGCCGAGGGAAAGGGGGCGTCACCGACCCGCATTGGAATCGTGCTCGACGTCGGCGGCCGCGGCGACAAATCGTTCAATGACGGGGCCTACGCCGGGGCAGATAGCGCGACGAAGCTGCTCGGCTCGAACATTCGTTTCATCGAGCCCGGTGAAGGTGCCGACCGCGAAGCTGGCCTGAGATTGCTGGCCGCCGAAGGAATGAATCTCGTCATCGGCGTCGGGTTCATCTTCACCGACGACCTGGCGAACCTGGCCAAGGAATATCCGAACACTGCGTTCGCGGGGATCGATTACGCGCTCGCGACCGACAAGAACGGAAACGTCATTCCGCCTCCGCCCAACGTCGCCGCCCTCAAGTTCCGCGAGGAAGAAGGCTCGTATCTGGTCGGCGCGCTGGCTGCGCTCGTCGGCCACACGAAAAAAGTGGGATTCGTGGGCGGGATGGACATCCCGTTGATCCATAAGTTCGAAGCGGGTTATCGAGCGGGCGTGAAGAAGGTTTGCCCGGATTGCCAGGTGATCGCGCAGTACGCCGGCGTCACTCCCGACGCGTTCAAGAATCCCGGCAAGGGCAAGGAGCTGGCGCTCAGCCAGTACAACCAGGGTGTCGAAGTGATCTTCCACGCCGCGGGGTCTACGGGTCAGGGAGTCTTCGAAGCGGCGCGCGCGACCAACAAGCTCGCGATCGGAGTCGATTCCGATCAGAACGATGAAGCGCCTGGACACGTTCTCACGTCGATGGTGAAGGGCGTCAATACGGCGACGTTCGATGCGATCCGCCGGGTGCAGGAACACACCTTCAAGGGCGGCATTTACTCCTTCGGACTGAAGGAAGGCGGTGTTGGCTACGTTTACGACGATCGCAACCGCGCTCTCATTCCCGACAGCGTCCACGCTCGCGTCGAAGAGCTGAAGCAGGAAATAATCGCCGGGCGCATTAAGGTGCCTAGCACGAGATGAAGGAACGGGAAGCCGCAGTCCGGCTGTCCGGCATCGAGAAGTCATTCGGCGCGATCATGGCTAACCACGGCGCATCGCTCGAGGTGATGCCCGGCGAGATCCACGCTCTCGTTGGAGAGAACGGGGCCGGCAAGTCGACACTGATGCGGATCCTCGGTGGGTTGATGAAGCCCGACGCCGGGCGAGTCGAAGTCAACGGCCGCGATGTGACTGGGTGGTCGACCAACGATGCGATTGCGGCCGGAATCGGAATCGTCCATCAGCACTTCATGCTCGTCCCGACCCTGTCAGTGGCCGAGAATCTGGTGCTGGGTTGCGAGCCGAAGACGCGAGGCGTGGTGCTCGATTACAACCGAGCTGCTGACGATGTTCGCAAACTGTCGAGCGAGACAGGACTCGTAATCGCTCCCGAACGACTCGTTTCCGATCTCTCCGTCGGTGAGGCACAGCGCGTCGAGATCCTGAAGGTTCTGTTTCGTGGAGCGAGAATCCTCGTTCTCGACGAGCCCACCGCGGTGTTGTCGCCGCCAGAAGTGCGGGAGCTGTGGGCAGTTCTGCGCCGACTTCGCGACAAAGGTAACACCATCGTCCTGATCACCCACCGTCTCGACGAAGTTGTGGAGCTGTCGGACACGATTACGGTGATGCGCGCGGGTCAGACAGTGGCTCGCATCAAGACTTCCGAGACTACGCCCGCGGAGATCGCTCGACTGATGGTGGGCCGAGAGGTTTCCCTCTCAGCGGGCAAGAGAGTGCAGCCGATCGCCCGACCGACAAATGTCCGCCCCGATCAGGGACTCGACGTCAGAAACCTCGGCATCACTGGATCCCACGGCGTTCGCGTTGTCGACGGTGTCACCTTCAAGGTCCAGCCCGGCGAAATACTCGGCATCGCCGGAGTCGAGGGAAACGGTCAGACGGAGCTGATCGAAGCTCTCGCTGGACTTAGGACCGTAGCCGGCGGCGAGATTCTGATAGATGGCAATGACATCACCCGCCGGTCTGTGGCCATCCGTCACGATGCCGGCCTCTCTCACATCCCGGAAGACAGGCACCGGCGCGGGCTGATCCTCGAGTACACGGTTGCCGACAATCTCATACTCGGCCTCCAGAAGCATTTCGCGAAGCGCGGTGTGATCGACGGCGATCGCGTCCTGGAGAACGCACTCGAGGAGATATCATCCTTCGACATCAGGCCGCCGAATCCTGTTCTTCCCGCACGGGCGTTATCTGGCGGTAATCAGCAGAAGGTCGTCGTAGCGAGAGAGATGGGGCGCAGCTTCTCCGTGCTCCTCGCCTCGCAGCCGACACGCGGCGTCGATGTGGGCGCGATCGAGTTCATTCACCAGCAGCTGCTGGATGCGCGAGCAAAGGGTAAGGCAATCCTGTTGGTGAGCGCTGAGCTCAACGAAGTGCTCGCGCTTTCCGATCGCATCGCGGTGATGTACCGCGGCAAGTTCGCGGTGGTGATGCCTTCCGCCGAGGCGAGCGAAGAGGTTCTGGGCGAGTACATGATCGGCACGAAAAAAGGCAACGCCGCGTGACGGGGTCGCCTCTGGCGGCAGAGATCAAGCCGACGGTTTCGGGCGCGCCGTGGCGGGAGCGGGCGGAAGAAGCGCTCATTCCTCCTCTCGTTGCATTGCTCGTCGCACTCATTTGCGGCGATCTGTTGATTCTGAGTTACGGCCAGTCACCGGCCGCGGTTTATCGCCTGCTGCTGGAAGGCACGTGGGGCAACGCCTACGGTTTCGGCCAGGTCCTGTACAAAGCGACCACTCTCGCTTTCACAGGTCTGGCGGTTTCGTTCGGTTTGCGCGCCGGGTTGTTCAACATCGGTGGCGAGAGTCAGCTCGCGGCCGGAGGGTTCGCCGCTGCGCTGACTGGCCTCGCACTTCCGGTTGGAACGCCGTTGATCCTCGCTCTTCCCCTCTGCATGATCGCGGCTGGTGCAGCCGGCGGAGTAGCCGGATCGGTTCCCGCCTATCTCAAGACGAGATTCGGCGCTCACGAAGTGATCGTCACGATCATGCTCAACTTCATCGTGCTGGCGCTGCTCAACTGGTTCATCGCTGGGCATCTCCATGTGCCCGAGACATTGCACACGCCGGAGATCCACGCGGGGGTGCTGCCGCGGCTCGCTGACATCTCGCCGCAATTCCACGGCTCGGCTGCGAATCTTGCTTTGATCGTCGCGGTTCTCGCCGCGGGTGTTGTCTGGTTCTATCTGTTCCGCTCGCGCGGCGGTTACGATCTCCGCGCGGTTGGACTGCAGCCTTCGGCCGCGGAGTACGGCGGAATCAGTGTGGGCCGAGTGTGGCTGCGGGCGCTTACGCTCTCGGGGATGATCGCCGGGATCGGCGGCATTAATTACGTCCTCGGCTACAAACACTACTACGAGGACGGCTTCGCCAGCGGTGCCGGCTTCATGGGCATCGCGGTCGCGCTTGTGGGACGGAATCACCCGATCGGCGTTCTCGTCGCGGCATTCTTCTTTGCGACCTTGTCGCAGGGCGGTCTCGCGATCCACGCGTTCGTGCCCAAGCAGATGATGGATGTGTTACAGGGTGTCGTCATTCTCGCAGTTGCGGTATCAGTGCCCGAAGTGAGACGGATTCTCCGCGGCGCGCGCAGAAGGAGCGACGCGTGAATCCGGTGACCTTCCTCACCCAGATGATCCGGATCGCCATTCCGTATTTGTTCGCGGCGAGCGGAGGCGTGGTAGCAGAACGCGCTGGGATCGTGAGCCTAACACTCGAGGGGTTCATGCTGAGCGGAGCATTTGGCGCAGTGCTCGGCGCGAACTATTCGGGCAGCCCCTGGGTCGGAGTCCTCACCGGAATTCTTGCCGGACTCATCTTCTCTCTCATTCACGCCGTTGCGACGATCCGCTATCGCGCCGATCAGGTGGTGGTTGGCGTTGCGATCAACCTGTTGGCAATTGGAGTCACACGGTTCTTCCTGAAGCTGTTCTTCGACAGCTCCTCGAATTCGCCCAGAGTCACCGGCTTTGGCGGAAACATCAAGGCGGCGGGATTCGACAATCCGCTGTTGTGGCTCGGCCTGCTCGTGGCACCGGTGATGGCGTTCGTGATCTACCGGACGCCCTTCGGCTTGCGCGTGCGAGCGGCCGGTGAGCATCCCGACGCCGCAGAGAGCGTCGGCGTCAGCATAAAGCGGGTGCGATACGCCGCGGTTGCTCTCTCCGGAATGCTCGCGGGTCTTGGCGGAGTGTATCTCGCGCTCGACCAGCACCAGTTCACCGATCAGATGACGGCGGGCCGCGGATTCATCGCGATCTCCGCCGTCATCTTCGGACGGTGGGATCCGATCAAAGCCGCGTTTGCCTGTCTGCTCTTCGCCGCCGCCGAGACCCTCCAGATACAACTGCAAGGGAGTCACGCAATCGCTTCGCAATTCATCGAGATGATTCCCTACGCGCTGACCATTGTCGCTCTCGCTGGAGTCGTGGGAAGAGCCGTTCCTCCCGCGGCATTGGGAAAAGTGGAGGGCTAGATGGCGTCGCCTCTCCGCAGCAAGGCCTCGGCAGTAACGGGGCGAATGTCCAAGGCCGCGAGCGGCAAACTGTTCGTGCTGATCATCACGAACTTCGTGGACATGGTGGGATTGCTGATGATCCTGCCGTTGATGCCGTTCTACGCGCGCGAGATGGGAGGCGGCGGATTCATCGTCGCTATTCTCATGAGCGCCTTCACGGCTGCGCAGTTACTCAGCGCTCCGGTGTGGGGGAGATTCTCAGACCGATACGGGAGACGGCCTGCTCTGCTCGTGGGACTGACGGCTTCGTGCATCGCTTACGTGGTCTTTGCATACGCGACCTCGATCTGGCTGCTCCTGCTCTCGCGCATCGTCCAAGGCGCGGGTGGCGGTACAGTCGGAGTAATCCAGGCGTACGTCGCCGATTCCGTCGAGCCCAAAGATCGCGCGAAGGCGCTCGGTTGGCTTTCAGCGGCGACCAACGTCGGTGTCGCGATCGGCCCCGCGATCGGAGGGGTAGCACTCAAATTCGGCAGGAGCGGGCCGGGTCTCGCGGCGGCGACTCTGTGCCTGGTGAACATTTTCTTCGCCTGGAAATTCCTGCGTGAGTCGCGTGACATGACCGAGGCCCACCACGAGAAGCCGCGCCCATCTCGCACGGTGATCGCGCACGTGATCACTCACCCGAACGAGCCCGCCCACCGTCTCATCTGGATCTACGCGATTGCGATGGGTGCCTTCTCGGGACTGATGGCGATCCTCGCGCTCTTTCTCGCCGACAGGTTCGGAGTCGGAAAGGATCAGATCTGGATCTTCTACACCTATGTAGGTGTGATCGCCGTCGTGACGCGTGCTGGAATCCTCGGCAAGATGGTGGAGCGCTACGGCGAGGCACATTTGGCGCGGATCGGTCTCGCGTTTCTGGCTACGGGGCTGGCGACGCTCCCTATCGCGCGGGGATACTTCACGCTCGCGATCGCCGTCGCACTGATTCCCCTCGGCACCGCGTTCACTTTCCCGTGTGTGACGTCGATGTTGTCGCGGGTGATCTCGAGTAGAGAGCGCGGACTTTACATGGGTGTTCAGCAGACATTCGGCGGATTGTCGCGTGTGATCGTGCCGCTATGGGCGGGATTCTCCTACGATCATTTCGGAAAGAATGTCCCGATGTTCACATCGGCAGCGCTCGTGCTGGGAACGATAATGCTGGGGTTCGGCATCGATGATGGAAGGAAAGCCGCGGTGCCGGTTGCTTCTCCGTGAGGGTGTCCCGCTGTAACTTGCAGCATCCCCCCAAACGGTCAAAAGAGCCGGCATGGCCTGTTACACCGACGCTTCAAATCCAAAGAACTACCATAAGGTCGTAGACTGCCAGTACGCCTGTCCGGCCCACACGAATGTGCCGGAATACCTGCGACTGATAGCCCAGGGTCGTTACACCGAGTCCTACCTGCTCAACCGGGAATCCAACGTCTTCCCAGGCATCCTCGGCCGCACCTGCGACCGGCCCTGCGAGCCGGCTTGCCGGCGCGGTAGAATAGACGGAAAGCCCGTCGCCATCTGCCGGCTGAAAAGAGTTGCGGCGGATCTTCGGGATGACATCCAGGAATACCTTCCCAAGGCGCCGGCAATCAGGAACGGAAAGCGCATCGCCCTCATCGGCGCCGGCCCGGCCTCGCTCACGGTCGCCAACGACCTCCTCCCGATCGGCTACGAGGTCGTGATCTACGAGAAGTATGCACGCGCGGGCGGCTTGATGCGCTTCAACATCCCGGCCTTTCGCCTTCCTGTAAGCGTGCTCGACGAGGAGACCGGGTACATCATCGACATGGGCGCAGAGGTGCGATACAACACGCCCGTCTCGAGCCTCAAGGAGCTACTGAGCATCAGCAACAACTTCGACGCGATCTTCGTCGGCAGTGGCGCGCCAAAGGGAAAGGAGCTCGACATCCCGGGCCGCTGGGATGAGGGCGCGCGGGAGAAAATCCACATCGGCATCGAATGGCTCGGCTCCGTCCACTTCGGCCACATCGACAAGATCTCGCCGCGCGTCCTGATAATCGGCGTCGGCAATACGGCCATGGACTGCTGCCGCACCTCACGCCGGCTTGGCGGTATCGATACGAAGGTCGTGGCGAGACGCTCGCGTCCGTACTTCAAGGCTTCGCCCTGGGAGCTGGAAGACGCCGACGAGGAAGGAATCCGCATCATCGAGAATCACGCGCCGAAGCGGTTCGTCATCGAGAACGGGAAACTCGTCGGCATGGAGTTCGAGCGGCTCCGCTGGACCGACGACAACAGTCGCCAGACGAGCACCGTGATCGACACGGTCATCATTCCCTGCGACGAAGTCATCCTCGCCATCGGACAGGACAACGCATTTCCCTGGATCGAGCGTGACATTGGCATCGCATTCGATGTGCACGACATGCCCGTCATCAACAAGACCACTTACGAATCTACCCGGCGCGGCGTGTTCTTCGGGGGCGACGCCGCATGGGGCCCGCAGAACATCATCTGGGCAGTAGAGCACGGCCATCAGGCGGCCATCTCGATACACCAGCACTGTCAGGGCCTGCCGGTTGAGGAGCGCCCGCCAGAGGGAATGCATCTCGAGAGCACGAAGATGGGGCTGCACTCGTGGGCGTACTCGAACGACTTCAATCCGTCGGAGCGCTCGAAGATGCAGCACGAAGAGCTGGTCAAGCGCTTCTCAGCGATCGGTGTCGAGGTCGAGCTGGGCTTCACTCCCGAACAGACGGCGACCGAAGTCGAGCGCTGCCTGAACTGCGATATCGAAACGCACTTCGAGAAGAACCTCTGCATCGAGTGCGACGCTTGCGTCGACGTCTGTCCGGTGAATTGTCTCACGATCACGCCCAACGCGAACGAAATGGACCTGCGGACGATGCTCTCTGCCCCCGCCCAGAACATGACCCAGGACCTCTACGTCTCCGATCCATTGCCGCAGACGAAGCGCGTGATGGTGAAGGACGAGGACATTTGTCTCCACTGCGGGCTGTGCGCCGAGCGTTGTCCAACGGCAGCGTGGGACATGAAGAAATTCGAGCTGGTGCTGCCGTATGCTCTCTCACGTTCGGAACCGGCGGCGGCAATCGCATGAGCGGCGTCAACGACTTCGCATTCAGGATGGCGACTGTGAACGGCACCGGCTCGGCAAGTGCCAACAGCCTGCTCATGCAGGCGATCTTTCGCATGGGCATTCCGGTCACAGGGAAGAACATCTTCCCGTCGAACATTCAGGGACTGCCGACGTTCTACGACATTCGCGTGAGCAAGGATGGGTACACGGCGCGGCCCCAGGAAATGGATCTCGTCGTCACGCTAAATCCAAGCACGTACGCGAAGGACGTCGCAGCGGTGAGGAAGGGCGGGTATCTCCTCTACGATTCGTCGTGGCCGCTCGAGCCCGACCTGGTGCGGGAAGGCATCACGATCCTCGGCATCCCATTCGGGAAGATGTGCGTCGAGAATTTCGAGGGCGATCGGAATCGCACGCTGCTTCGCAACATTGTGTATTCGGGCGCGCTGGCCGCGTTTCTGAGCATGGACATGGAGATCGTCGGTCAGATGCTGACCGAGAAGTTCTCGAAGAAGAAGGCGTTGCTCGACTCAAATCGTCGCGCCATCCAGCTTGGTTTCGACTACGCCAAGTCGCACTTCGAGTGTCCGCTGCCGTTTCATCTCGATCACATGGATGCCAACGGCGACTCGATCATAATCGACGGTAATTCCGCGGCCGCGCTTGGCGCCGTTTACGCCGGCGCAACGGTTGGCGCGTGGTATCCGATCACGCCGTCGACCTCGCTGATGGAAGCGTTTACGTCGTTCTGCAAGAAATTCCGAACCGAGCCTGAAACCGGGTTGGCCAGATACTGCATCATCCAGGCGGAAGACGAATTGTCGGCGGCGGGCATCGCGATTGGAGCCGGCTGGGCCGGCGCGCGCGCCTTCACCAACACGGCGGGACCAGGCATCTCACTGATGCAGGAGTTCGTCGGACTCGCGTACTATACGGAAATCCCGGCTGTCTTCTTCGACATTCAGCGCACCGGCCCATCTACTGGCATGCCAACGCGCACCCAGCAGGCGGATCTGTTGTCGCTGGCGTACGCGTCGCACGGAGACACGAAACACATCGTGCTCTTTCCGTGCAACCCGGAAGAGTGTTTCTACATGAGCGTGAATGCGTTCGATCTCGCTGATCGCTTTCAGACGCCGGTGTTCGTCGCGAGCGATCTCGACATCGGGATGAACGACTGGATGTGCAAGCGATTGCAATGGGACGACGACTTTCGCCCGGACCGCGGCAAGTGCCTGACCGCCGATGAGCTCGAATCCGTGAAGAAGTTCTCGCGCTACGTCGACGCCGAAGGCGACGGCATCGCCGCCCGATCGCTGCCTGGTGTCCACGGCCACGGCGCGTACTTCGTCCGCGGTTCAGGTCACGACAAGCACGGCACCTACACCGAGGACGCCGACGCATATCAGGAGGTCGTTGACCGGTTGGCGCGCAAGTTCCGGCTTGCAGCCACCGCCGTCCCGGCGCCGGAGATTCACACTGTTAAAGGTGCCAAGCTCGGGATTGTGTCGCTCGGCGGCTGCCATGCCGCGGTGCTCGAGGCGATCGATCGCCTGCGCGACATGGGAATAGTCGCCGACTACATGCGCATCAGGGGGTTCCCATTCGACGCGCCGGTTCGCGCGTTCCTCGATTCACACGCGGTGACTTTCGTCGTGGAGCAGAACCGCGACGCGCAGCTCCGGTCACTGCTGGCGATAGAGACGGGCAAGCCGCGCGACGAGATGATTCCGGTGCTGGACTACGGCGGGATGCCGCTCACGGCGACGATCGTCGTCAACGCGGTATCGGGTCACCTCTCACAGCCCGATACCAAGCCTTCGCCGCGTAAAAAAAGAAAGGCCTCAGCATGACCTCGATCACCAAGCCACAGGTTCGCCACCCGGGTCTCAAGAAGAACGCGCTCGGCTTCACTCAGCGCGATTATGAAGGCGCGATGTCCACATTGTGCGCCGGTTGCGGGCACGACTCGGTGACCGCGGCACTGGTCCAGGCCTGCTTCGAGCTCGCGCTGCCGCCACATCGCGCGGCGAAGATGAGCGGCATCGGCTGCTCGTCCAAGACGACCGCGTATTTCATGCGGGAGTCGCACGGGTTCAACTCCGTTCATGGGCGCATGCCGTCGGTGACCACGGGCGCCAACGCAGCGAATCGCGATCTCACCTATATCGGCATCTCCGGTGATGGTGATTCACTGTCGATCGGACTGGGGCAGTTCTGTCACGCGATTCGACGCAATGTGCGGATGCTGTACCTGATCGAGAACAACGGCGTGTACGGCCTGACGAAGGGCCAGTTCTCCGCGTCAGCCGATGTCGGCTCGACCTCGAAGAAGGGCGAAACGAACGTCCAGCCGCCGATCGATCCCGTGCTCCTCGCACTGACGCTCGGCGCGACCTTCGTGGCGCGCAGCTTCTCCGGAGACAAAGGGCAGCTCATACCCATCCTAAAGGCAGGGTTGTCCCACAACGGCCTGGCGCTGATCGACGTGATCTCGCCGTGCGTGACCTTCAACGATCACGAGGGTTCGACGAAGAGCTACAAGTTCACGCGCGAGCATGAGGTCGAGATCTCGGCGGCGGATTTCGTTCCGCTGCGTCGCGAGATCACGGCACCGGTGACGAACGAAGCCATCTCGACTGTAACCATGCATGACGGAAGCGTCGTCCGTTTTCGGAAGACCCCCGACAGCTACGATGCGACGAATCGCGAGTCAGCCTATGCGCACGTGCGCGCGTGCCAAGCACGGGATGAAGTCGCGACGGGACTGCTGTTCATCGACGAGGACGGCGCGGACATGCACGCCGTCTGGAAGACAGTCGCCACTCCGCTCGTCGATTTGACGTATGAGCAGTTGTGCCCGGGGAATACGGCGCTGCAGGCGTTGATGGAGAAATACCGGTAGCGTACATGTCAGATGAAGCCAAATCGCGCGCGGCTGCGTCGCCCCTGACCGTCGCAGCCGTTCTGCTTGGATTCATCGCAGCGTCGGTTCTCCTGTCGTGCAACAAGCCCGATAAGACCGCGACCTCTGGCGCTGGATTAGGCTTCCAGGAGCGCGCCAAGGAAGCCGGAATCGCCTTTCGAATGAACTTCCTGCCGAAGGAACAGGGCGAGCACTTCAAGATCAATCTTTATGATCACGGCTCTGGCGTGGCCATCGCCGACTACGACAACGACGGCCGAGAGGACATCTACTTCCTCAACGAGCACGGAAAGAACGCCCTCTACCGCAACCGCGGCGACGGCACTTTCGAAGACGTCTCCGCCAAAGCCGGCGTAGCCCTCGGCGACCGGATCTCCGTCGGAGCGACCTTCGCCGATTACGACAACGATGGTTGGGAAGATCTGTTCGTAACCAGCACTCGCGGTGGCAACGTGCTGTTCCACAATCGCGGGAACGGCACCTTCGAGGACGTCACCACGAAGGCCGGCTTGAAACACGTCGGCCACTCGCAAACTCCGGTGTTCTTCGACTACGATAACGACGGTGATCTCGATCTCTACGTCACCAACACCGCCAAGTGGACCACCGACGTCTTCGACTTCACTGGCGGCAACTACGAGGGGAAGGCCGACCTCAAAGACGTGATGACCAGCCCCAAGGAATCCAACATCCTTTACCGCAACAACGGCGACGGAACGTTCACCGACGTGACCGCCAGCGCCGGCCTTCGCGGCCGAGGCTGGGCCGGTGACGTCGCTGTCTTCGATTACAACGACGATGGTTTCCTCGATGTGTTCGTGCCGAGCATGTTCGGTCGCGGCCAATTGTATCGGAACAGCGGTCACGGCACTTTCACCGACGTCACCGCACAGACACTCGGCCCGACTTCGTTCGGCGCGATCGGCACCAAGGCTTTCGACTACGACGGCGACGGACGGCTCGATCTCTACGTCGTGGACATGCACTCGGACATGTGGATCGATGCGCGTTCAGTCGAAGTCGCGAGGGAAGTACAACATCGTCGGTTCCTCTCTCCGCAGGGGCCGCAGGTAAACGAGGCGGCACCGGGTTTCATCGACAACCAAAGAGCGATGTTCGCGAAAGAAGGCGAGAATTACGACGATCTGATCTTCGGCAACGCTCTCTACCGTAACCTTGGCGGAGGGAAATTCACCGAGACCGCTCTCCCGGCTGGAATGGAAACCTTCTGGCCCTGGGGCATCGCCACCGGCGACTACGACAATGACGGACACGAGGACGTGTTCATCACGTCGGGGATGGGCTTCCCCTACTTCTACTGGCCGAACGCGCTGATGATGAACAACGGCGACGGCACGTTCACCGACCGCGCCTCTGCTTTGGGAGTCGAGCCACCCAACGGTGGCATCTATCAGGACCAGACCATCGGCGGCCACTCGGCTACGCGAAGCTCGCGCAGCGCCGCGGTCGCCGACTTCGATGGCGACGGCCGGCTCGAGATCGTCACCAACAACTTCAACGATCGCCCGTACTTCCTGGCCAACCGGTTTCCCAAACGGAATTACGTGGCGTTCAAGCTGACGGGAACCAGAAGCAATCGCGATGCGATCGGCGCGGTGGTTCGACTCTTGATCGGAAAGACCGTGATGGTCCGGCAGGTTAATCCAGCGGGTGGATATCTGTCGCAGTCGAGCCGAGTAGTACACTTCGGATTCGGCGACCAGAGCAAGGTGGACCGGATCGAGATTCGCTGGCCGCGGGGCACCTTGCAGGCGGTGGAGAGCCCTTCGATCAATACCCTACATCAGATTCGAGAGCCAGCGCAATGACACGCGACGCTGAAGATCACTTCTTCGAGAACGCGATCGATTTGCTCTGCCTCCTCGACTTCAACGGGCACTTCAAGCGCCTCAATCCTGCCTGGGAGCGAACACTTGGCTTCACCCGCGAGGAATTGATGTCTCGGCCGTTCATCGAGTTCGTGCATCCGGACGATCGTGAGCGCACCCTGAAGCAGAACGCCCAGGTCAGAAGCGGCGGACAGGCGCTCGCTTTCGAGAACCGCTACCTCTGCAAGGATGGCTCGTTCAGGTGGTTTCGGTGGAATGCGGCGCGGGATTCCACAAAGAAGGTCATATACTCCGTGGCGCGCGACGTCACCGAGAGCAAGCGAGCGGAAGAAGAGCGCGAGAAACTGGTGCGCGAGCTACAGGCCGCGCTGGCAGAAGTGAAAACCTTGCAGGCGATACTGCCGATCTGTTCGTATTGCCGGAAGATCCGCGACGACGGGAACTACTGGCACAACGTCGAAGACTACATCTCCGAGCACACGAGCAGCCTGTTCAGCCACAGCATCTGTCCGAGCTGCTTGGCCACTCATGTCGACCCGCAAATGAGAGCGTTCGGCCACGAGTAGGGAGTTCGCCCACGTTTTAGGAGTAGTGTGGACTAGCGCAGGTTGTCTTAGCGCGAGCGCGGGCGGGCACGCTTGGGGCGTTTTTCGAACTTGATGTGCGTCACGCCCGGAGCGGCAACAGTGCGTACGTGCTCGAGCCCATGAAGATCGTCGCCGACGCCGTCGAAGAGCCGCTCACCGCTACCGAGTAGTGTCGGCACGACGCTGATTTCCATCTCATCGACGAGTCCGGCAGCGAGGTATTGCTGCGCGGCACTCGCGCCTCCTGCAAGCGATACATCTTTGCCGCGTGCCGCGCGCCGCGCCTGCTCGAGCGCCGCCTCGATGCCGTCGGTGACGAAAGTGAAGGTCGTTCCGCCCTCGAGCACGAGTGGTTCGCGCTTGTGGTGCGTGAGTACGAACACAGGATGGTGGTACGGCGGGTTGGTTCCCCACCAACCGTTCCATGGTTTTTTGGCCTTCCACGCGCCCGGGTGGCCGCCGAACATGTTACGCCCCATCACCGTTGCCCCGATGTTGGCAAGCGCTTCCTCGACGACCGGAGTGCTTTCGTTGACTTCGCCGCCCTCGAGTCCGTGTTCCTTGCGCCACATCGCGAGCGCAAACGCCCACTCGTGCAGTCGCATGCCGCCGATCCCGAGCGGATTGTCCAAGCTCTGACTGGGACCGGCGACGAAGCCATCGAGCGACATTGAAATCTTGAGTCGTAGCTTGGACACGTCCTATCTCTTGAGACCTCTAGCCGAAAGCGCCTCGTTCAACCGGACCTTAAAGCTCCAAACAACGTCGGTAGAGCGCCGACCAGCCACGTGATCCCTGCCGCGATTCCTGCCTGCTGCTTCGGAATCTTTCCGACGACGTGTAGGCCGATCGCGAGCAGAACCGTTACCCAGATCGTGAAGAGATCGACCCGACTCGCGAGCGCAATCATCACCGGAGATGCTTTATCCGGATCCATGAAGCGAGCCAGATTGAACCCGACGGCGTTCATCGAGTTGAGGCTCTCCGGGCTCATGATCAACCCCTGAGCGGCGTTCGTGATGATCTGCACCAGTCGCGGGACTTCGGAGTAGGTAGCGATCATGAACGCGGCGGTGACGGACTCCTTGGCGTCGAACAGCTTTCCGACGAGCCACAGAACGAAGCCGGTTCCGAAAACGCTGATCGTCAGCCCGATCGCGAAGAAGATGGGCGCGAAAGTCTCGAATATTCCCCGCCCCGAAGCCATCTGCTCCGCGGTCATGTTCGGGTTCTTCCTCATTGCGGCGGCGCTCTGCCTCGCGAATTCCGCGTCCATGATCGCTGACGTCGCATTCTTCGTGAGGAAGATGAGGACGGTGCCGACTACGACCAGCAGGAGCAGAGGCATCCCGAACTTGCCATCGGCGCGTCGCGCGAAGACTGATGATGGAGTGTAGAAGATGTCTACGAAATCTTCCCACAAACCCGCGCGTCCCGGCTCCTCATTTTTGACTGCGCCAGCGTCACTCCCCATTCAACACCTCTCAGAAGAAGACACAGATCACCGGGCAAAGTATGCTAGCCTCTGGGTCCCGCCGCTACTCGCTAGGGCGGAGGAGGCTTGTACCGCTCGACATCCGTAATCAGCCGCGCGCCGTGCTGGTACGTGAAGTAATCGTATGCCCACTCCAACAAGACATTCGCGCGGTTCCGGAAGCCGACCAGATACATGATGTGAACGAAGAGCCAGAAAAACCACGCGAACCGGCCTGAAAACCTGATCCAGCCCAGATCAGCTATCGCCCGCGATCTGCCGATCGTCGCGAGATCTCCCTTGTTTCGATAGCGAAAACTCTTTCGCGGCTCCCGCCGTAGCTCGCGGAGTACGTTCTTCCCCGCGCACTTTCCTTCCTGAATTGCCGCAGGCCCTACCCCCGGCACCATTCGCCCGTCCTGAACCAGCGCCACAAGGTCGCCCACAACGAAGATCTCGGGATGGCCTGGCACGGACAGATCAGGGTTCACCTGAATTCTGCCCGCGCGATCGAGAGGTCCGCCGAGAAGGGCGCCGAGATGTGAGGCATTGTTCCCCGCGGCCCAGAATACCGTTCGGGCGTGAATTTTCTCGCTTCCGATTGAAACCCCTTCAGGCCCGACTCCCGAAACGGCGGAATTCACTCTCACTTCGACTCCGAGGTCTTTCAAATCCCGAGTCGCACGCGACGCAAGGTCTTCCGGAAAAGATGGCAGAATCCGCGGTCCTGCTTCGATCAACACGACGCGTGTGTTGCGCGTATCGATTCTCCTGAAATCCGGGCCGAGAGCCTTCTTCGCGATGAACGGGAATGCGCCGGAGAGCTCGACACCCGTTGGTCCGCCACCGACCACGACGAAGGTCATGTACTCCTGCTGCTCACGAGCGTCGGTGGACTTTTCCGCGAGCTCAAACGCCAGCAGAAAGCGGCGCCGGATCTCGGTTGCGTCTTCGATCGTTTTGAGCCCGGGGGCGTATGGCTCCCATTCGCTGTGACCGAAGTAAGCGTGCCTCGATCCCGTGGCGACAATCAGATAGTCGTAGGGGATTTCGCGCAGCTCGTCATCGATGCGAACGACCCACCGGGCGGGATCGATCTCGCGAACCTCCGCCATCAGGACTTCAGTGTTCTTGTGACGGCGCAGGATCCAGCGAATGGGGGCAGTGATATCGCTTGGCGCCAGCGCCGCCGTTGCCACCTGATACAGCAGCGGTTGAAACGTGAAATGATTCGTCCGATCTATGAGCGTGACATCGGCGATTGCGCGCTTGAGCGCTTTCGCGGCGGCAATTCCCCCGAAGCCGCCGCCGATGATCACCACTCGCGGTCGCGCCGGCTTCTCAGGCAAGTCTTTCCTCGAACGAGCGTGCGGCAAATGTCATCATCAAAACCAGAAGGATCAGCAGGACACTATAGGCTGCCGCCGTTCCGAACGCGAGCGCGCGCAGCTGCGCCAGGATCTCCATCGAGATCGGTCTGTTCGCGTGCGTATAGAGCACGACGCTCGCTACGAACTCACCGACCGCGGTGACCGCGGCCAACAATCCCCCCGCGATCAGGCCCGGCCGCGCCGCCGGCAGAATGACTCGGCGCATCGTCAGGAGCCATGAAGCGCCAAGCCCACGCGCGGCGTCCTCTAGCGAGGAATCCATCTGGCGCAGCGACGACTCCACCGCGGAAGCAACGAGCGGGATGTCGCGGATGAAATACGCGAGCGGCAAAATCCAGAACGTCCCGACCAGCAGGATGCGGGCGGAGAACAAATCGTTCCGATTGAACGTGGCCGCAAGACCGAGCGCGATTGCCGTCGCGGGAATCGCCCACGGAAGCGCGACGAGAAGCTCGAGCGGCCCACGCCCCTTGAATCGACGGAAGACGATCAGATACGCCGCCAGAAAGCAAACGATCAGATTCGCGGCGGTAGCAATCAGCGCCATCGAGACGCTGTTCGTGATCGGCCGCCATAGCTCGCTCTCCGAGAAGAGCCGGCGATAGTTCTCGAGCGTGTACTCGGGCGGGAGTACCTGCGTCGTCCAGGATCCGTCGCGCGCAAATGACACGAGCACGACCATCAGGTGTGGCAGCACAAGGGCCACCACTATTGCAGCCGCCGCAACCGACGTGAGAATCTGAACCCGTCGCGAGCGAATCACTCGGCGAGAGCGACCACCCTTGCTGGCGAGAGTGTATTTCCGCTTTCTGTCGAGCCAGCGAAACAGCACCAGTCCCGCTACTGCACTCAGCGCCAACACCGTCGTCTCGACGTAAGCGAGCCCCATCGCGCCGTTCAGCTTCGACGCCAGAATCTGTGTCGAGAGAACGCGCAGTCCTCCGCCAAACACGTACGGCGCTGAGAACGATCCGAGCGCGTTCATGAAAACGAGCAGCGCCGATCCTGCTACCGCGGGCATGAGCAGAGGCAACGTTACCCGCCGCAGTCTCCGCCACGTGCTGGCGCCGAGTCCGGATGCGGCTTCGTCAAGGGTAGCGTCGAAACGCTCGAGGCCGGCCGACACGAACAGAAACACGTAGACGTACATCGTGTAGGCGTGGACGAACACGATTGCGCCCACGCCCTTGAGTCTCCACGGCGCTTCCTGGAGTCCGAGGATTCTCTGCACGATGCGCGTGACGAGCCCGCTCTCACCATAAAGGAACAGAAACGCGATCACGCCGACGAGCGGCGGAAGCGCTGCCGGAAGGGTCGCGACTGCGCGCAGGAGCCGGCGGCCGGGAAACTCGAATCTTCCCAGCAGAAACGCCAGAGGGACGCCGATGGCGAGCGACGCAAAGACTGACGCGACCGAGATGATGATGCTTGTGCGCAGCGCTTCCCTATCGGCTGGACTGGCGGCGAACTCGCGCCAGTGCCCGAGGCCGTCCTCGAAGCTTCCAGCGATGACCGCTGCGTTCGGATAGATCACCGCCCACAGAAGCAACAGGATCACCGGAACAGCGATGAGCCAGTTCTGCCGCTGGACAGCGGTTCTCATCCGGGCACGATCGGAAAAAGTCCGTTGTGCGGAGTCACCGTAACCGTCTCGTCCTCGTGAATTTCACCCGAAGTCGACTCGACATCGACGATCACGTCGTCCGCCAGCTGCACGCGATACACGACGAGCCCACCGGCGAATCTCCTGTTGACCACGCGCCCGCGCCAGCTCGAGCCGCCGCGCTCTCTCGAGAGCTGCAACGTGTCGGGTCGCATCACGACGTAAGCATTATCCAACCTGGCTGGCGCTTCTTCCGGCCGGCTGACGCTCAGCTCTCGCGTCACGCTGCCGATCGTCACGAGAGCGGAGCTGCCCTTGTCTACCGCCCGAACTACGGCTCCGCGGCCGATGAACGTCGCGACTTCACGCGAAACCGGTTCGTGATACAGCTCCGTCGGCGTCCCGCACTGGAGCAGCTTCCCTTTCTGAAGAAGTGCGATCCGGTCCGCGATCGCGAACGCATCCTCCTGATCGTGCGTGACGAACAACGCTGGTACGCCGACGCGCCGAAGCATCGCGCGCAAATCGTCGCGCATCGCCTGGCGCAGCGTTGGATCCAGATTGGAGAGCGGTTCGTCCAGCAGCAGAGCGCGCGGCTCTATCACCAGCGCGCGGGCGAGCGCCACCCGTTGCTGCTCGCCGCCGGACAGCGACTGAATCGGACGATCGCCCGAGCCTTCCAGTCCCACGCTCGCCAGCGCCGCGCGCGCCTTCGCCAGCCTCTCGGACTTGCCGACTCCGCGCGCCTCGAGCCCGAACGCGACATTCTGCTCGACCGGCATGTGCGGGAACAACGCGTAGTGCTGGAATACCATGCCGAACCCGCGACGCTCTGGCGGAACGCGCGTGATGTCCTCGCCGCCGAGCGTGACGGTGCCGGAGTCAGGTGCCTCGTAGCCGGCGGCGATGCGGAGAGACGTTGTCTTTCCCGAACCCGACGCTCCCACGATTGCCAGCAGCTCGCCTGGCCCAACTTCCACCGACAGATTGTCGACGGCGGTAAAATCGCCGAATCGGCGCGTCACGCCGTTGAGCGCCAGCGCTCCGGCATCTGGCTTCCCGCCTCGCGCTCTCGGCGCGGCGGTCACTGCTTCGATCCGCGGTTCCTGATGTTCGCGTCCCAGTACTTCATCCACTCGTCGAGGTGCGCGGCCATCACTTCGCGATCGATTGGCATCGGCTTGATCTGCGCCATCGCTTCGCGGATCCATGCGGGAAGCGTCGACACGGGAATGTCCTTGCGGGCGGGAATGCGGAGGAACGAATCGGCTGCGGCGATCATCGCTTCGGGAGTCGTCACGTACTCGTAGTACTCCTCCGCCTCTTTCGGATGCTTGCTGCCGCGCACTATTGCGATTCCATCCACCAGCAGCGGCGTTCCGCTCGAGGGGATGACGTACCTAATGGGAATGCGAGTGCGCTGTTCGAGCGTCGCAAAATCGGGCATGTCCCACATGGTGACGACGCCTTCCTGCCGCCCGAGCTTCTGGTAGAGAATCGTCGGATTCAGAGTGTACTCTCGCGTGTTCGCATCCAGCTTCCGGAGCCACTCATAGCCTGCATCCGGCTTCCCGGTTTGCGCAATGGAGCGCGCCATGATCGCGCCGAAAATCGCGCGCATCGTTCCCGACGCTATCGGGTCGCGAATGAGAATCTTCCCCTTCCACTTCGGATCGATGAGATCGTCCCAGTCCCTCGGCGCGTCCGCTTCCTTCACCGCATCGCGATTGTACCCGATGACTTCGGGTGTCAGATACGTCCCGTACCAGTTGTCGCCGCTCTCCTTGCCTTCGGGATCGATCGCCGCGGCCCACGTTGGTTTGTACGGCTGAAGCAGATGCTCCTTCGTAGCTCGGTCGAACGCCTCAGCCGGCGCTCCGAACCACACATCCGCTTGCGGATTGGGCTTCTCGGCTCTCACACGTTCGAGAACCTCCTGCGATCCCATGTCCACCCACTGCACATCGATGTCGGGGTGCGCTGTCTCGAAGCCTTTCTCGAAATACTCGAGCAGCTCTTTCCCGTGGGGCGAGTAGACTATCAGCGTCTTGCGGCCATCGGACTTGCACGCAGCAAGCGCCAGCAGCGCACCTGCCCAGATCGCGCGCATCATCGGATGGTGTTGCCGCCGAGTAGGTTTGCGAAGATGCGAGCGCCACCGGGGACACCGGCGGGAAGCTGGCGAAAGAGAGCGAGGGGGACATAGATGTAGGTTCCGCGTCCGTACGGAGCCGCGAGAATGGCGGCACGATTCGGCTGCTCACCCGGATCGTTCATCGCGAGCATCGAGCGATAGTGTGAATCGAATGTCGATGGCATGTACGACGCCCGCTCCTGCACCCAGCCGTTGAAATCGCTCTGGGTGATCTTGTTTGGGGCATTGAGCAGCGGCGATTGTGGATCCGTAAAAGTCACCGGCGCATTTTCGTCCGTCACGCGCTCGGCGCGCTGCTGAAGCGTGATTGGATAGGGCATGACGCCTGGTCGCTGCATCTCTGCCTGTCCATACTGCACCACCAGCCTTCCACCGTTGCGCACGTACTGGAGCAGGTACTCGTTGTTGTCCTGCAGCGTCTGGCTCGCCTGGTACGCCCGCGGTCCAACTACGATCGTTGTGAATCGGCTGAGATCCGTTTGTGGGATGTCATCGGCGTCGACGATCGTGAGCGGAACTCCGAGCTGTTGCAGCACGGGTGCAACGTTGTCCCCCACTCCAGGGACGTACGCGACGTTCAGCCTGGCGGGCAGAACGACATCGGCCGTGTTGATCGTGAGCGTTGAAGGACGGTAGATCCGCTGCGGATTGATGTGCGGATACTCGATAGGGATGTAGCCAGTTTGGAATGATTGCCCCTTCGCATTCGCAGCGGCCGTGATCTGATGCGTCCCGCGCGGAAGGCTTCCTTTCACTTTGAAGATGACGACGCGAGTAGCACCCGGCGCTATCAGGACGGTGCGCGCCGCCGAATCGGCCGACAATCCTCTCGGCAGGGAGAGATTGACCGTCACGGAAGTCGGGTCGTGAAACGCGGAGCGGAGCGTCGCCTTGAGCAGTTGATTGAATGGCCCGTTTGCCCGGGCCATCGTGACTGCCTGGTCGAGAGTGATCGAGATTCCCGGCGCGACGATCAATGGTCGTTGCACATCGCCGCGAACGCGATCGACGTAGTGGAACACGATCGGAGCAGCTACGTCCGACATCGTTCCCTGCGCCGTTGTCACCGTCACGTGCGCCCATTTCTGGCGCTCCTTCTCATCTTCAGATACGCCGTTGATTCGCGGAGTGAACAAATCTCCGTTGCGCGGCTGAGCGAGCCACCAGGGTTGCGTTATCTCCCCGCCGACGAAGGCCTGCGTCCACTGATAGCTCGAATCCGGAAGGAGTGACGGAGGGAAATGGATCTCTCCGCTCTCGATGCGAACAGGTACGCGTCCACGATTGTAGAGCGTCATGGTGATCTTCGCCGTGTCACCAAGGGCTAGAGCCTGTCTGTCCGCCACCGCTTCGAGCGCAAGACTCGGCGGAATCTCGGGCGGTGCTACTCGGCCATCCTGCACCAGCAATCTGGTCGTATCGAGCCCCGCGAAAATCGATTTCTCTTCCTTCGCCGGCGGTGCGGGCACCCGGGAATCCTCGCGCGTCAGATAATCCCAGACGACTCCTTTGCGACGCAGTGTCCCCTCGCCCTGCGACTTGTGCTGTGACCGGCTGTCAGCCGCAATTTCCTGGTAGGAAAGCCCGAGATTCGGATCGTACTCTCCGACGTTGATCGCTATCGTGCGATCCTGCGGCGAGAATCGCGCGAGCCGATAGAACTTGAGCGGTATCCACGGCGCGCCGAAGTCCTTCACCGGGAAGCGCGTGGTGTCCGCGGCCATATCATATGCCTGCCTCGCCACGATCGCCGATACCTGGTGATGACCGTGTCCGTCCCGAGGCGTGCCCGAAAATGTGGTGATCACGATGTGCGGTTTGAAAGCGCGCATTACCGTCACTACGTCGTTCAGCAGGGAGTCCTGCGGCCAGTGCTGTCGGGTCTCGTCAGCGCTCTTGGAGAAGCCGAAATCGTATCCGCGCGCGAAGTACTGGTGTGCACCGTCAATTCTCCGCGCCGCCAGCAGCTCCTCCGTCCGAATCACGCCGAGCGCTTCACCGAGCTCGTTACCGATGAGATTCTGTCCGCCGTCGCCACGAGTGAGTGACAGATACGCGGTCTCGACGCGTCGCCCGCGAGCAAGCCACGCAATCAGCTGCGTGTCTTCGTCGTCCGGATGCGCCGCGATCCATAGAACGCGCATCCGCTCAGGAGCGTTCTGGACCCGGATGCTTGCTGAAGAAGCCGGCATTCCCTGCGCGCGCGCGAAGTGCGGCAGCACCACAGCCGCACATAGCACAGCAAGTGTTACCGATCGCTTCATTATTGTGGGAAGTTGATTCTCAGGTTTTGAGCGCTACACCGCGGCGCTTCGCTCCAGCGAGTTGCGGCAGCGGAGCGTTCACTTCGGTGATGATGCGCTCCTGCTCCTTCTTGTGCACCTCGGCGTAGCCCTCTGCCGGGCTCGAGCGATCGGGACGGCCGATGTAGCGGGTCAGCAAGGCATTACCCGTCGACATTCGAAGACGCGGCGCCGCGTACGACCACGCACCCTGATTCTTCGGCTCCTCCTGCGCCCACACCACTTCCTCGATCGCCGGGTACAGGTCTACGATCTGCGCGATCTGGTTGCCCGGCCACGGGTAGAGCTCTTCGACTCTCACAATCGACACGTGCGGAGCGCGCCTCGGCGCGAGGTCGTAGTAGATCTTGCCAGTGCAGAACACGAGTCGCGTTATCGCTTCACGATTCTGCGATGCGATCGGATCGTCGATCACCGGCCGGAAAGTGCCGCTCGTGAGATCGCTCAGGTGCGATGCCGCCTCAGGAAGCCGCAGCAGACTCTTCGGCTGCATCAGAACGAGGGGACGCCTCTCGTAGAGCTGCGCCTGCCGCCGGAGAATGTGGAAGTACTGTGCCGGCGTCGACGGATACGCCACACGCTGATTCCCTTCCGCGCAGAGCTGCAGGAACCTCTCGAGACGGGCGCTCGAGTGTTCGGGCCCCTGCCCCTCGTAGCCGTGCGGAAGCAGCAGCACGATCGACGAGTCCTGTCCCCACTTCGCGCGATCGGCCGAGATGAACTGGTCGATGATCGGCTGGGCCACGTTCACGAAATCCCCGTACTGCGCTTCCCACAGCACCAGCGTATTCTCGGCTGCCGTGCTGTAGCCGTACTCGAACCCGAGCACGGCCATCTCGGAGAGCGGACTGTTGTAGATCTCCATGAGTCCATGAGGCTCGCCGTCACCGACGTGTTTCAGCGGAACGTAGACTTCTCCCGATTCCGTGTCGTGAAGCACCGCTTGCCTGTGAGAAAACGTCGCGCGCTCGGAATCCTGCCCCGTGAGCCGCACCGATTTGCCCTCGGTGAGCAGCGACGCGAAGGCCAGCGTCTCGGCGTGACCCCAGTCGATCCCACCGGCATCCCCCATTGCCTCGCCGCGGCGAGCCAGGTTCTTGGCTAGCCTCGGATTCACATTGAAGGTCGAAGGCCACTTGAGAAGCCGGTCGTTCAGCTTCCGCAGGCGATCCGCGTCGACGGCCGTATCGCCGGTACAGGCGCCCGACTGGTCCGCCTCCGCTCCCTTGGCGGGATTGTACTCGGGCAAATGAATCTCGCCGGCCTTCATCGCCGTCTGAATTCTGTCGAACTCCGCCGCTGCGTCGACATCGAGCTTCTTCACTTCTTCTTCTGTGACGACTCCTTCGGACACTAACCGGCTGGCCCACACTTCGCGCGGAGTTGCATGTGCCCGGATTTTCTTGTAGAGAATCGGCTGCGTGAATGCGGGCTCGTCAGTCTCGTTGTGACCGTGACGCCGGTACCCCACGACGTCGATCAGAAAGTCCTTGCCGAACTTCGCCCGGTAGTCGACCGCCAAACGCACGACGTGCACGCACGACTCCGCATCGTCTGCGTTCACGTGAACGATCGGAATCTCGAACCCCTTGGCGAGGTCGCTGGCGTAATGCGTTGATCTGGCATCGATCGGATCAGTCGTGAATCCGACCTGATTGTTGACAATGATGTGGAGCGTTCCGCCCGTCCGATAAGCGTTGAGTCCCGAGAGATTGAGCGTCTCGGCCACAACGCCCTCGCCTGGAAAGGCGGCGTCACCATGGATGCAGATCGGAAGCACCGCGGCTTCATCACGCTTGCCGTTTCCGGCCAGCACCTGCCGCGCTCTTGCAACCCCCTCGAGCACGGGATTCACTACTTCGAGATGGCTCGGATTGGGAATCAGCACGATCTCGATCTCATCGCCGCTCGCGACCTTTCTGATTCCCGTCGCGCCGAGGTGGTACTTCACGTCGCCGGTCTCGCTCACGGCATTGGTCGTGGCGTGCTTTCCCTCGAACTCCTCGAAAATCGTCGCGTACGGCTTGCTCAGCGTATGCGCCAGAACGTTGATGCGCCCCCGGTGCGCCATTGCCAGATCGACTTCACGGGCGCCATGCGTAGCGGCTGACTCTATCGCGACGTCGAGCATCGGAACCAGGATGTCGCTGCCCTCGATCGAGAAGCGCTTGTAGCCTTGATAAGCGCGGCCCAGGAACCGCTCGAGCCCGTCGACATCCGTGAGTCGCTGAAGTATCGATTTCTTTTCTTCGTCGCTTAGTGGCGCGTGCAGTCGTCCGCTCTCGATCTGCTCGCGAAGCCACTCGCGCTCTTCGAATATGCCGATGTGAGATATCTCGAATCCGATCTTCGACGAGTAGAACTCGCGCAGGCGCGCAACTACATCCGCGGCGCTGCCGCCCGATGCGCCGAGCGCGATTCCCGGGATGCTGGCGAGATGCTCTTCACTCAGCCCATGGAATTCGGGAGTGAGCTCCGGGGTTCCTTCAGGCGGCGTTCCGAGGGGGTCCAGCGGAACTGCCATGTGACCGTAGCTGCGAATGGCGTCAACCAGTTCGCCGGCGCCGGCGATCTCGCGCAGAAAGGCCGGGTCGAGTTGCTCGGCTGCCGGAGGCTGGACGGCAGCGACAGGCGGCGCGGCTCCACTCAGGCTTTCAGCAAATCGGAAGAACTGACGCCACGATTCGTCGACCGACGCTGGATCGCGCCGGTAGGCTTCGTATGCCTCGCTTATGTATCCGTCGTTGAAGACGCCCGTTATCGGGTCAGAGCTCATGCCTAAATTTAACTTCGCTCTATCGTCCTTGGCGCACTCGCGCGTAGGCCAATCGTGTACTTGGGACGCGTCGCGGCCGCGCGCAGAATCCTCAGCGCGGGTGCCTGCTGGAGGGTGGGTAGGTAGAGGAATCCTGCAATGCCGTTTATGTCGAGCAGGTGCAGCTCCTCGGCGTGTCTCGTGAGGCTGACGGCAATCACCGGCGTGTTCGAGAGCAATCCGTCGCGTTCCCATTTGTCGAGGGGAATCGTCGCCAACAGATCGTAATCGCAAATCACCACGTCGGGCGAAAGCTCGCCAGCCGCCTGCATCGCCGATTCGAGCCCGACTGCGTTAGTGGTGTCAACGCCCATTTGGGCGAAATACCGCGCGAGGTGCTCGCTCAAATAGCAATGGCGCGCAATGCACAGTGCGCGAAGCGGTCGGGCCGCGTCCTTCTGGACTGCCTGGTTCGATTTTTCCAAAGTCATGCCCGTTCATCGTAAGGCACGGACGCGGCAACCACAAGGCGCGGTTGGGCGGCCACATATGACGAATGCCATTACTGACGCCGTCAAAACCCTTTTGTCACGGGTACCAAAAAAAGACGCCCCCCACGGAAACCGTGGGGGGCGCCAAGAAGCGTGAGCGAGCGGGCTCTACTACTTCTTCGTCTTGTCGACGTTGTTGCCGATCACGCCGCCGAGGATTGCTCCGGCTGCGCCACCGATGATCGCGCCTTTCACCTTGTTCTTGCTGGTGACCGCGCCGATGATTGCACCTGCGCCTGCGCCGATCGCGGCGTCACGCTTGGTGTGCTTGACTACCACCGGGGCCGGGGCACGATAAACCGGCTGCGACGAGTACGTGCCCGACGAGCTACGCGTGGTGGTGCGGCGAACCGGTGCACGATACACCGTGCGTGGCGCCGTCGAGGTGCTTCTCAGCGCTGTCGCCGGAGCGACACCTGCGCGCTCTGCCGCTGTAATGCTGTCCAGCGGCGTATACGGCTGGGTTGACGCTGCCGTCGAAAGATCGGCGTTAAGTGCGCTGTCGGCTGCGGTCTTACTGTCGCCCTTCGAGCATGCGATCGCGAGAGCTGCGGCCGGAAGAATTAGTAACTTTTTGAACATTTAAAGCCTCCAGAATGACCCCCGCGCAATGCGACGGTGCTTCTATAGAGGGCACTCTCCATGCCAATTGTAAGGTCTGGTTAAGCTGCCGTAGCGGCGGATAACTCAGCCGTTGGCGCCATATCGTCCTCTAGAGAGGGCGGCAGTGTGAGACGGAAAGTACTGCCCTCTCCGGGCACCGAGCAGACGGTCAACGAGCCGTCCAACAGCTGAGCTAGACGTCTCGAAATCGGGAGTCCCAGACCGGTGCCTGGCTGCTTGGATTCTGATACCTGCACGAACTCCTCAAAGATCCGCGCGATGTCGTCGTCCGCGATTCCCACCCCCTGATCGACGACCTCGATATCGGCGGCGCCGTTCTCGTTGCGTCTGCAGACCACGCGAATCGGCTTGCCTTCCCCGAACTTGATCGCGTTCGACAGAAGGTTGAGCAGGATCTGGCGCACGCGACGTGGATCGCTGACGATGTTGAAGCCTTCGCCCTCCATCTCGAGACTGAGGGTCGATCCGTACTCGTCCGCCAGCGGCCGTACGGTGACGAACAGATCTTCGATCAGCGACGGGAACATCACAGGCTGGAGCGACAGCTCGATCTTGCCCGCTTCGATCTTGGAAAGGTCGAGGACGTCGTTCACCAGCTCGAGGAGATGCCGAGCGGCCTTGAGCGTCCGCTGAAGCCCCTCCTTCTGCTTGGCGTTGAGCGGCCCGTAGATGTTGTCGAGCATGAGAGTGCTGTAGCCGATCACGGCGTTGATCGGCGTGCGGAGCTCGTGGCTCATCGAAGCGTAGAACCGGTTGCGCGCGCCCATTGCCTGTTCGAGAGCTATCTGACGCCGGTGCAGCTCGTCGTTCATCTGCGACAGCTTCGCGGCGGAGCGCGCCTCGGCCTCGAGTAGCGACGTCCGGTGCTCCAGCTCGAGCTCCCGCTTCTGGCTCTCGCGCAGCAGGTCTCCCTGCCGCTGGATCTCGCGCTGCTTCGAGTAGAGATCGACGAACACCGCGACCTTCGACCTGAGCACGTCCGGATTGAACGGCTTGAACACGTAGTCCACCGCTCCCATCGAGTATCCCTTGAACACGTACGCGTCTTCCTTGCTGATGGCGCTGAGGAAGATGATGGGGATCGTTCGTGATCTTTCCCTCGATTTTATTATCTCGGCGACTTCGAAGCCGTTCATTCCCGGCATCTGAACGTCCAGCAGGATCGCAGCGAACTCGGTCTCGAGCACTTTGCGCAGAGCTTCGGGTCCCGAGTTGGCGCGAGTGAGCTGTTGCCCGAGGGGCTCGAGGATGGCTTCCAGCGCAAGGAGATTCTCGGCGCGGTCGTCGACAAGCAGGATCTGGATGCGGTCGTCCATCACTGGACCCTGCCCGCGGGGACTTTCGCTTTAGCGCCGCTTAGCTCGATCAGGCGCGACACTAGCGTCTTGAGCTGTAATACTTCCGCTGTTGGAACGGCGCGGATGGCGGCTGCCGGCATTATCGGAATCTCCGCTGTCTTCGGATCCTGCACCAGAGCGCGCCCTCCGCGCTTCACGATGTCGGCCAGTCCCCGCGCGCCATCTTCATTCGCGCCGGTCAGCACGACGCCGATTACCGCGGATCCATAGGTGTCGGCGGCAGATGTGAGCATCACGTCGATCGAAGGCCTGCTGAATCTCACTGGTTCTTCCACAGTGAGCGATACGTAACCTTCCTCGATCAGAACGTGGTAATTCGCCGGCGCAATATGTACCGTGCCCGGAGTGAGCTCGTCCTTGTCTTCGATCTCGCAAACTCGCAGATCCGTCGCATCCTGTAGCAGCTGACTGAGGAGGCGCTCCGAATCATTGCTTCGGTGTTGTACTACGACGACTGGGATACTGAAGTCGGCAGGTAGCGCACCGAGCAGCGTGGTCAGCGCGGCGAGGCCTCCCCACGAAGTGCCGATCCCGACGACGGAGTAGGACATCTACTTCACCTTCCGGAATATCTTTTCGGGCGGAGCGATCTGCTGGTAGGCGTCTTCATGCGCCATGAAGCGGAGTGTCTCCTTGCTGCCGAGCACGAGGACGCCGAACGTCGCGAGGCTGTCGTAGAACAGACTGTGCACCTTCGACTGCAGCGTCTTGTCGAAGTAGATCAGCACGTTCCGGCAGAGTATGACGTTGAACTCGCTGAACGAATGATCGGTCACCAGGTTGTGCTGGGAAAACACGACGTTCTTCGTCAGTGACTGGTCGAAGAGCGCTCCTCCATACTTCGCCGTGTAGTACTCGGAGAACGATTTCTTGCCTCCCGCGCGCATGTAGTTGTCCGTGTACTCCTGCATTCTTTCCAGCGGAAAGATTCCCGCCTTCGCGCGCTGCAGCACTACTTCGTTGATGTCCGTCGCGTAGATCCGGGTCCGATCGTAGAGGCCCTCCTCGCGCAGCAGGATCGCCATCGAGTAGACCTCTTCCCCGGTCGAACACCCCGCGTGCCAGATGCGGATGAAGGGGTACGTCCTGAGGAGAGGTATCACGTGCTCGCGGAAAGTCTGGTAGAACCCCGGATCGCGAAACATCGCGGTCACGTTGATGGAGAGGTCGAGCAGAAGCTTCTCCATCATCGCGGGCTCGTGCAGCACCCGCTCCTGGAGGGCGCTCACGCTCGAGAGTCCTTCCTCCTCTATGCGCTTCCAGAGACGGCGCCGAATCGAGGCGTACGCGTAGGCGCGGAAATCGAATCCGTAGTGACGGAAGATTCCTTCCAGCAGGAGCTCGATCTCGATTCTCTCGAGATCGGGCTTGAATGCCTGCTGGCTGGAGTCCCCAGCGGTGGGCGCTGCCGCTATCTGTACAGCCACACGCGCAGCAGCGACAACAGCTGCTCCGTATCGACGGGCTTCGTGATGTAGTCCGAAGCGCCCGCCGCAATGCACTTTTCCCTGTCACCCTTCATCGCCTTCGCCGTGAGCGCGATGATCGGCAGCGCCTTGAACTCATCCATCGCACGTATGGCTCGGGTCGTCTCGTAGCCGTCCATCTCCGGCATCATGACGTCCATCAACACTGCATCGACGTTGGGATCCTTCTTCAGCTGCTGGATCGCCTGCTTTCCGTTTTCGGCGAAGCGCACGACCATGCCATGATCCTCCAGCATGCTCGTGAGGGAGAAGATGTTCCGGACGTCGTCATCGACCACGAGAACCGCCTTGCCGGCCACGACTGAGTCGGCGTCGTGGAGGTGCTCCAGCATCTTCCGCTTCTGCTCGGGCAGCTTTGCCTCGACGCGATGCAGGAAGAGTGCTGTTTCATCCAGTAGTCGCTCCGGAGACTTGACGTCCTTCACGATGATCGTCTCCGCGTACTTCTTGATCTTGGTCTCATCTTCCCAGCCCAGGTCTTTGCCGGTGTAAATGATTATCGGAAGATCGTGGTTGTCCGGATCCGACTTCACCTTCTCGAGTAGGTCGAAGCCAGTCATTGCACCCGTGTGCAATCCGAGATCGAGGACCATGCAATCGAAGTGCTTCTCGTGGAGCTTCTCCAGCGCCTCTTCGGCGGACCCAACCGCCGTAATCTCCACGTCGTCATGCGCTATCAGCTCGACGATGCTCTGTCGCTGTGCCTCATTGTCCTCCACGACGAGAAGACTCTTCGGCATCGTGTCGATGAAGGTCAAGATACGGGCGAATGCCGTGTCGAGCGCTTCCTTGCTCACGGGCTTGGCGAGAAACGCGATCGCGCCGGCTTTCAGGCCTTCGCCCTTTCTCTCCACCCCGGAGATGATGTGCACCGGGACGTGCCTCGTTTCCGGATCGCGCTTGAGTCGGTCGAGAACCTGGAATCCATCCATACCCGGCATGTCGATGTCGAGCGTTATCGCATCCGGACGAACCTCGCGCGCTGTCTTGAGGCCCGCCTCGCCGTCGAGCTCGACGACGCCCTTGAAGCCTTTGTCTCGGGCCATGTCCAGCAGGACCTTGGCGAAGTTCTGATCGTTCTCGATCACCAGCACCGTCCGGTCGCCTTCCTCGATGCTCTCTCTGTCGTCAGCGATGACCGTCTGGGACACAGCGCGCCGCTCGGGCACGTACAGAAGCGCGTTGCCGGCGGGTGGGCGTCTTTGATCTCGACGCGCGTTTGTGTTACGCATCGGTGGTCGCGTCGGCTGCGCCACTCCAGTTTGCGCTGCTCCGGTTTGGGATCCTCCAGCTTGCGCCCGGCGGCTCGGCGACATGAAATCGCTCGTGTCGGGTTCTTCGCGATCCGGTCCGCTCTCCCGCGGCGTGTAGCGCGCGGGGAGGAAAAGAGTGAAGGTACTCCCCTGATTCTCCGTGCTCTCGACACGGATCTCGCCGCCCAGAAGCCGTGCGATCTCCCGGCTGATCGACAGGCCGAGGCCGGTCCCGCCGAACTTGCGGCTCGTGGTACCATCGGCCTGCTGGAAGGCCTCGAAAATCAGCCGCTGTTTGTCCTTGGCGATGCCGATGCCCGTGTCGTTGACCGCGAAGGCGAGGACTTCGGCTGCGGATTCGAGATTGGCGTTCTGGAACCGCCTGCCCTTTTCCGCCCGTCGAACGGTGAGCGTGACATTCCCTTCCTGAGTGAACTTGAAGGCGTTCGACAACAGATTCTTGAGCACCTGCTGCAGTCGCCCGCCGTCGGTGTAGATCGCCGGCGGAAGATCCGTGTTGAGCTCCACCTGAAAGCCGAGACCTTTCTGTTCCGCCAGCGTGTCGAAGCTTCGCTCGACGAACTCCTTGACCTCGGTGAGGCGAACATCCGACGGATTGACGTCCATCTTGCCGGCCTCGACCTTCGAGAGATCGAGCACGTCGTTGATGAGAGTCAGCAGATCACTGCCCGAGGTGAGAATCGTCTGGGCAAACTCCACCTGCTTCGGCGTGAGATTGCCATCCTTGTTCTCGCTGAGAAGCCGCGCCAGAATGAGCAGGCTGTTGAGCGGAGTCCGCAACTCGTGCGACATGTTGGCGAGGAACTCCGACTTGTACTTCGAGCTCAACGCGAGCTGATCCGCTTTCTCCTCGAGAGCGAGCCTCGCCGATTCCACTTCCTCGTTCTTTGACTCCACCTTGCGATTCTGCTCGGCGAGTAGTGAAGCCTTTTCCTCGAGCTCCTCGTTGACCTGCTGCAATTCCTCCTGCTGGTCTTTGAGCAGCTCTTCGGAAGTGCGCAGCGTCGCCGCCTGCGTTTCGAGCTCGGCGTTCGATTTCTTGAGCTCTTCCTGCTGCGTGCGAAGCTCTTCGGACTGACTCTGCAGCTCGAGCGTCAGGCTCTGCGACTGCTCGAGCAGCTCGGCCGTCCTCATGTTGGCGCTGATCATGTTGATCACGACGCCCACGCTTTCGGCCAGCTGATCGAGGAAGAGCTGGTGGATCTGGCTGAACGGCAGGAACGACGCGAGCTCTATGACGGCTTTTACTTCTCCCTCGAACAGAACCGGCAACACCAGGATGTTGCGCGGCGGCGCCTCGCCCAGCCCGGACGTGATCCGGATGTAATCATCCGGGACGTTGGTGAGAAGAATTGGCTTCTTCTCGAGCGCGGCCTGTCCGACAAGACCTTCACCGAGAAAGAAGCGACTGCCAATGTGCTTCCGCTCCTTGTACGCGTAGCTCGCGATCAGCTTGAGAACCGGTGTGTTGTTCTCGTCCGCCATGATGTAGAACGTGCCGTGGTGCGCGGAGACGAGTGGAGTAAGCTCCGACATGATCAGCTTCGACACCGCCTCGAGATCCTTCTGACCCTGCATCATGTTCGAGAACTTCGCGAGGTTCGTCTTCAGCCAGTCCTGCTCGCTGTTCTTCTCCGTCGTGGTCTTCAGGTTCGCGATCATCTGGTTCAGGTTGTTCTTGAGCTCGTCCAGCTCTCCCTGAGCCTCGACCGCGATCTGTCTGCTCAGATCGCCACGCGTAACTGCCGTCGCGACCTCCGCGATTGCTCGCACCTGTAGCGTCAGGCTGTTCGCCATCGCGTTCACGTTGTCGGTGAGCTCTCTCCACGTGCCGGCGGCGCCCGGAACTTCCGCCTGTCCACCAAGTTTTCCTTCGGTGCCTACTTCCTTGGCGACGCGCGTTACTTCGTCCGCGAACACACGGAGCGAGTCCACCATTGCGTTGACCGTGTTCTTAAGCTCGAGAATCTCACCACGCACTTCGACGGTGATCTTCTGCGAGAGATCTCCCTTGGCGACCGCAGTCGTCACGAGGGCAATGTTTCTGATCTGGCTCGTTAGGTTTCCCGCGAGCGTGTTCACGTTGTCCGTCAGATCCTTCCAGGTGCCGGCGACTCCGGGCACGTGGGCTTGTCCCCCCAGCTTGCCTTCGGTTCCTACGTCGCGAGCGACTCGCGTCACTTCGGATGAGAACGCGCTCAGCTGATCGACCATCGTATTGATGGTTTGCTTGAGCTCGAGGATCTCTCCCTTCACGTCGACGGTGATCTTGCGCGACAGGTCGCCCTTCGCGACCGCTGTCGTAACGTCGGCGATATTTCTCACCTGGCCGGTGAGGTTCGAGGCCATGAAGTTCACGTTGTCGGTCAGGTCTTTCCACGTCCCCGCTACTCCGGGCACGTTCGCCTGTCCTCCCAGGCGTCCTTCAGTACCCACCTCGCGCGCGACACGGGTTACTTCGCCCGCGAATACGCTGAGTGAATCCACCATGGTGTTGATGGTGTCTTTCAGCTCGGCGGTCTCTCCCCTTGCCTCGACCGTGATCTTCTGCGACAGATCGCCCTTCGCCACTGCGGTCGTAACAGCCGCGATGTTTCTCACCTGGCTTGTGAGATTGCCGGCGAGCGTGTTCACGTTGTCCGTCAGATCCTTCCACGTCCCGCCGACGCCCTGAACCTCCGCCTGGCCTCCAAGCTTTCCTTCGGTACCTACTTCCTTGGCGACGCGCGTCACTTCTGATGCAAACGAGCTGAGCTGGTCCACCATGATGTTGATCGTGCTCTTCAGCTCGAGGATCTCGCCCTTTGCTTCCGCGGTGATCTTTCTGGAGAGATCGCCCTTCGCGACCGCGGTCGTCACGTCGGCAATGTTTCTGATCTGACCCGTGAGGCTCGATGCCATCGCGTTCACGTTGTCCGTGAGATCCTTCCAGGTTCCACCCACCCCCGGCACCTCGGCCTGACCTCCCAGCCGTCCCTCGGTTCCTACTTCACGAGCGACGCGAGTCACTTCCGAAGCGAACGTGCTCAGCTGATCGACCATCGTGTTGATGGTGTTCTTGAGATTGGCCGTCTCGCCCTTCACTTCCACTGTGATCTTTTGCGACAGATCGCCCTTCGCCACTGCCGTCGTCACGGCCGCGATGTTTCTCACCTGGCTGGTGAGATTGCCGGCTAGGGTGTTCACGTTGTCAGTCAAATCCTTCCAGGTTCCGCCGACGCCCGGCACTTCGGCCTGGCCGCCCAGCATTCCTTCGGTACCGACCTCTCGCGCAACACGGGTCACTTCCGACGCGAATGCGCTCAGCTGGTCCACCATGATGTTGATGGTGTTCTTCAGCTCGAGGATCTCACCACGCGCATCAGCGGTGATCTTGCGCGAGAGATCTCCGCGCGCAACTGCTGTCGTAACGTCGGCGATGTTTCTCACCTGTCCGGTGAGGTTCGAGGCCATGAAGTTCACGTTGTCGGTCAGATCCTTCCATGTGCCCGCCACCTGCGGCACCTGCGCCTGCCCGCCGAGTCGTCCTTCGGTTCCTACTTCGCGCGCGACGCGCGTCACTTCCTCGGCGAACGTGCTGAGCTGATCGACCATGGTGTTGACCGTGTTCTTCAGCTCGAGGATCTCCCCCTTCACATCGACCGTGATCTTGCGCGACAGGTCGCCCTTGGCGACCGCGGTCGTGACGTCGGCGATGTTTCTGATCTGACCGGTGAGGTTCGACGCCATCGCGTTCACGTTGTCGGTCAAATCCTTCCACGTCCCACCGACTCCGGATACCTGTGCCTGGCCGCCAAGCTTGCCTTCGGTTCCAACTTCCTTGGCGACACGAGTGACTTCCGAAGCGAACGCACCCAGCTGATCGACCATCGTATTGATCGTGTTCTTGAGCTCGAGAGTCTCGCCTCTCGCTTCGACCGTGATCTTCTGCGACAGATCTCCCTTCGCGACCGCGGTCGTGACCGCGGCGATGTTTCTTACCTGGCTCGTGAGATTGCCGGCCAGAGTGTTGACGTTGTCAGTCAGATCCTTCCATGTGCCGGCGACGCCTGGCACTTCGGCCTGTCCGCCGAGCTTGCCCTCCGTTCCCACTTCGCGCGCCACACGCGTGACTTCGTCGGCGAATGCGCCGAGCTGGTCGACCATGGTGTTGACTGTGGTGGCGATGCGCAGGAATTCACCCTGCACCGATTTGCCGTCGATCTCGAGGACCATCTTCTGGTTCAGATCTCCGTCGGCTACGGCGGTCAGCACACGCGCGATTTCGGTCGTCGGTGATGCGAGATCGGTAATGAGTGTATTGACTGACTCGACGGTCGACCGCCACCCACCGGTGGCAGGACCGATCGAGGCGCGGTCGTTCATCTGCCCTTGGCGGCCGATCGTCTTGCTCACGCGCGTCATCTCGTCGCAAAGGCGCGTGTTGATCTTGGCAATGCCGTTGAATTCGTCGGCGATGTCCGCCAGCAATGGGATGTCCGAGATCGGAAGGCGAACGTTGAAGTCGCCTTCCTTCAGCTCACGCATCGCGGCGAGGAGCCGGCGAAGATCGCTTTCGCGAATTGCCCCGCCCGAGCCGAGAGGGGCTACCTCTCGGTCGGCGTCGGTGCGACCGTTGCCATTCCCATTTCGTTTTCCGTTTCGGCCTTTTGCTGTCGCCCGGTTGTTCTTTCGTCGCGAGCCCGCAGCGGTAGTGGGGCGGGTGGACTCTTCGTCCGACTCCACCTCTTCGACTTCGATATTGTCGCCGATTTCCACGACTTACTCCTTATGTGACTGCTCGAGCCCGCAGGCGCGGGCCTCAGAATCCCGTATCAACCCGGGGCCAAGCCTCGGGGAGGGAAGTACTCTACTGTTCAAAAGTGGGACCGTTCTGGAGACAGCCCCCAAGCCTATGTTTACCGGGGGGTTATCCCGTCGGTAGGCTCACTTCCACCAGGTCGCCAGAACGGATCTCGCCCTCCGACAGCACCCTCGTGTAAACTCGGCTCCATCCTGGGTGGAGTTTCTGCGAGATGCGGACGAATTCGCCGTCAATGAACGACTCCCGGATTGTCTTGCACGGGGCGGTGAAGCTGGCCACCTCGAGGAGGACTTTCTCACCGAGGCGGATCCGGGTTCCGGGGACAACCTGGTCCCAGTCGACTCCTTCCACCGTGACGTTCTCGCCTGCCGTCCCGACATCGATCGGGTGACCCTCCGCCTGGAGGGCGCGGATCCTCTCCAGTGAATACACGCAGACGGCTCTCTCCGGGCCGCCATGGCCCTTCGTATCGTTATGAGCGTCCTTTTGAAGCCCTAATCGAGACACTTG
>Ga0193699_10000126_pt1 | contig 35229 bp, 46 predicted proteins | sample L3c2metaG_FD_160095 | JGI IMG/M metagenome (GOLD analysis project Ga0193699, IMG submission 160095) | Soil microbial communities from a riparian zone of the East river system, Colorado, United States - L3c2 | ecosystem: Environmental > Terrestrial > Soil > Riparian zone | place: USA: East...
TGTTGCTACCGGTGGAACAGGTGTTAAAACAGTTAATATCGGTACTGGTGCAATAGGTAATATAATTACTATAGGTTCTGCTACTGCAGCTGCTTCTCTCAGTCTTCTTTCTGGAACTGGTAATATGACTGCTGCTTCTACGGGAACATTGCTCTTAGATGCTGTTGGCGTATTAGAAATTAATTCTTCTGCTGGTGTGATTGGCATTGGTAATGATGCAGTAGCTCAAAATATCAATATTGGTACAGGTGCAGCTGCAAGAGCTATAGTAATAGGTAATGCGACTGGAGCAACTTCAGTAACAGTTAATGTTGGTACTGGTTCATCATTAAACTTAGGAACAAGTGCGACCGCCCATGCTACAACTGTTGGTTCAACAACAGCAGGTTCTACACTGGTATTAAATACACCTACAGGAACAAATGTTGCTGCTGCTAATGGTGTTAGTGTAACAGTTGCTGGTCGTGGTGTAAGTTTACCTGGTGGGCTTTTGGTGCTTGCTGGTGCTGGTAGTCCTAGTGGTGCAATTACTGCTCCTATAGGATCACTATATTTACGATCAGACCCAGCTGGTGCAACATCACGTGCTTATATAAACACTGATGCTGGTACTACATGGACAAATATTACATGCGCAGGATAGACCTAGTTTTTTTTCAATCGTAAGATATTATTAACGAAGCCTTCATTACTACAAGTATAGCTTTCTGGTCTTATAAAGACTGGAGAGCTATGCTTGAATAAAACACTTTTTAATAGGAGATTCTATGGAAACCAAACAATACATAACACTCGAAGTAAAAAAATGTGAATTCACCTTTGCGTTCCAAATGCCACAAGGTGCAACATGGGGTAGTGCAATTGATGCTGCATTTGATGTGTTACAAAAATTGAATGAATTATCTCAACAATCAATTCAGGCTATGAAACCATCAGAACCAGTGGTAGACCAAGAAGGGGATTAGAATGGCACAAAATTCAGTGAAACCATTTATACTTAGTACTGTTTTATCATCAACGGTAACGGCGCTCTATGCGCCGTTGAATGGTACGGGGTTTATACAAGCCCCTTTTTTTATTCGCATTATCAATGCAAGCAATACAGCAATAACTGTAAGTTATAACGGTGTTGATGATCATGAATTTATAGCTGCTAATAGCGTTTTTGAATTACCTTCACAAACTAATTCTCAACCAAATGCTCAGGTAGCTTTATTCCCTAAAAATACAATAGTTTATATTAAAGGTACTGCTGGAACAGGTAGTATCTACCTATCTGGTTATTACGTATAGGGAGATAGTATGGGAAATTTAGTTAGTTCCGTCCGTGCTCGATACGAACCCTTACGAAGTATTGCCTTTGGAGGTATATCAGCAATTTATGCTGGCGTAGGAACACCATTTAGTAATCCAGTAAGGATACTTAAAGTTACCAATCTTACTAATGAAGATATTCTTGTATCGCTTAATGGTATTGATGATCATGATGTGGTAGCTGCTAATGGGTTCTTTTTGTATGACTACTCATCTAATAGGTCTAATGCAGGAGGTCTTCTTGAGCAACCTCAAGGTGATCGAATTTATGTTAAAGCTGAAAGTGGGTTACCTACTGGTGGCAATCTTTATGTAACCGTAGTATACGCTTCTCAAGTTTAAGGGAGAAAACAATGTCTCAAGCAGGTATTTTTGGTCTTTCTTTACTGCCACCTGGAACGGTGGTTGAAACGTTAACTGGTAATACGGGTGGTGCTGTCGGACCAGATGGTGCGAATAATATTAATGTTGTTGGTGATGGTGTCACTGCAACAGTATCAGGTAATGCTGGAACTAATACATTAACTATATCAGTAGTCAGTGGACCTATTGCAGAAGAATTTGATACTGATTCAGGTACTGCAATACCAGCAGCCGGTGTATTGAATATCATAGCAGGTAATTCAATATTACATGCAGGATCATCAGTATTATTTACTGGTAGTGGTAATACAGTGCAATTGAATGTAACTGATAATGATAATAATACTATTATTGGTTTTGATTCAGGTAATTTAACAATATCTGGCGCTAATAACACTTCATTAGGCGCAGCTAATTTGATAAATCTTACTTCGGGAGATTTTAATACTGCTATTGGTTCTAATGTAGGAACCGGATTAACAACCGGAGATTTAAACATCCTGATAGGACCTGGATCAGGAACGTTATTATCGGCTGGTGATAGTGAAAACACTTTGATTGGTGATCCAGGATTTGCTGGTGCAATAGAATTTGTTGTCATAGCAAAAGGAGCAAATGGCAATCCTATTTTACACAACTATCCTGGTACTAATGCAAGCACGACCAATGGTGGTAATGTGTTTGTTGGTAGTAGCGCAGGCAATTTTACATTGGCTGGTGCTGCTGGTGATGCTTCTAACAACGGTATAGGTTCAGGAGCTCTTTCTTCATTAACCACTGGTGCTCGTAATAATGCATTAGGAGTTTTCGCTCTCTCTGAACTTACGACCGGACAGAATAATATTGCTATAGGGCATCTTGCAGGTGATTCGTTATTTGCTGGTGCACATAACGTTCTTATTGGTTATCAAGCAGGCGTTAACTACATAGGTGCAGAGAGCAGTAATATTCTTATTGGTGTAGTAACGGGTACTGTTGCAGAATCAAATACATTACGTATAGGATCAGCAACAGGTACTGGTGTAGGACAACTGAGTAGAGCATTTATTGCTGGTATTGACGGTGTTAACGTTGGCTCAGTAGCAAGAGTAGTAACTGAAGCCAGTAATCAATTAGGAACAGCAGTTATTACAGCAGGAGCTGGCATAACCATTACTCCAGGTGCGAACTTAATTACTATAGCGAGTACTGGTGCGGTTCCATTATCATTCCCTACTGATTCTGGTACAGCAACTCCTGTTGCTGGTGTATTGAATATAAAGGCTAATACTCCAACATTAAATGCAGGCTCTTCGGTATCATTTTCTGCTCCTGGTGCTACTAATCTCGTCCAACTTAATGTAAGTGATGCACTTGGTAATACTATTATTGGTATAGGTGCAGGTAATCTAACAATATCGGGAACAAACAATACGGTATTAGGAAAAAATGGAGCAACAGGACTATCATCAGGATCATCTAACACTATTGTTGGTGAAGGCGCCACAAGTAATGTGACTACCGGATCAAATAATATAGTTATAGGTGTCAATTCTGGGGATTCTCTTGCAGCAGCTGACAGTCAAAATACATTGGTTGGTCATCCTGGAATTTCGGGAGTTGCATCCTTTATAGCATTATCAGCTGGTTCAGGAGGAAGTACTTTTTTCCATAATTATCCAGGAGTTAATGCTACTACGACTAATGGTGGAAATATATTTATTGGTCGTGATGCAGGAAATTATACCTTAAATGGTGGTGGGGGTAATGCATCTAATGATGGGATTGGTGAAGGAGCACTTAATCTATTAACTACCGGTGCACGCAATGATGCAATGGGATCTTTTGCTCTTTCTGAACTAACAAGTGGAACTGATAATGTTGCTATAGGTTACCGTTCTGGAACCTTTCTGCTTTCGGGAACATTTAATACTATTCTTGGCTCTACCTCAGGATCTTCTTATGTTGCTGGCGAAAGTAGTAATATCCTTATAAATGCAACAGGAACAGCAGCGGAATCAAATGTATTACGTATTGGTTCTGGTACCGGAGTAGGATCACAACAACTTAATAAAGCTTTCATATCGGGTATTGATGGCATCAATGTTGGCTCTACGGCAACAGTAGTAACTGAGGCTGGTAATCAATTAGGAACGGCAGTTATTACTGCAGGAACTGGTATTACCGTCACCCCTGGTGCAAATTCAATTACTATATCCAGTTCTGGTTTAACAACGCTCTCGTATACAAATGTTGCTACTACTCCCTATGTTGTACTTATTACTGATGATTATATTAGCGTTGATTCTTCTGGTGGTCCTATAACGATTCAATTACCTAATGCAGCAACTCTTGGTAAAACATATGTAATTAAAGATAGAACAGGATCTGCTGATACTAATGCCATTACTGTCACAACGGTGGGAGGTATAGTTAATATAGATGGTTCCACTACATATGTAATGGATAATGAATACCAAGCCACTTCCTTAATCGGAAATGGATCTACATATGAATTATATTAGGAGAAACAATGGCTTATAAACAAAGACGTCCATTACCCATTATTGAAGGTGGTACAGGAACAGATTTATTCCAAGGTGGCGTAGGAACTAATGGTTATGGTGTTATTTTATCAGGATTATTCAGTACAGATCCTCTTGAAGTTATTCAAAATACAGGATCTTCTGGACAATTATTAGCATCAAATGGTACGGGCAATCGACCAACATTCCAATCTATTGGTAGTCTTGGTGCTTTAACTTCAATTACTGGTGATACAGGTGGAGCACAAACAGGACCAGCAATTACCTTAGCGGGTGGAACGACTGGATTATCATTTGGAGGATCAGCTAATACTATTACTACGACATTCGCTGGTATTACTGCTAATGGCGGTACGGTATCTTTAGCAACAGATGCTACAACAAGTACTGTGAATATTGGCACTGGAGCTGGTGCAAAAACCGTTACACTGGGAAGTGCTACCAGTACATCGACTACTGCTATTAAATCAGGATCTGGAGCTCTTACTATTACATCAACTAACTCTGCAATAAATATGAATTCTGGTACTGGTACGGTAAATATATCGAGTGATTCTACCGATAATACCATAACTATAGGTACAGGAGTTGGTGTTAAAAATGTTAATATAGGAAGTAGCACTACTACTTCAAATACATCAATTACAGCAGGATCTACAGGGATACAGCTTAGTTCTTCAACTAGTAATGGTCCTATTTCTATTACATCTGGAACCGGGACTATAAATGTATCAGGCGATAATGCAGCTACAACGGTAAATATTGGTACTGGCGCGGGTGGGAAAACACTTACTCTTGGTGGTAGCGTATCAAGTACAGCAACTACGACATTAAGAGCAGGAACTGGTGGTATTACAGTCGATGCTGGTACAAATGCTACCGTAGGTATATCAACTAATAGTAGTCAAGCTATAGTAAATTTAGGCACAGGAGCTGCTACTAAAACTGTTACTTTAGGAAGTACGAGTAACAGTTCCTCAGTGCTTATTCAGACAGGATCGAGTGGTAGTATTGATGTTACCGCTACTAATGCATCTATTACAATAAATTCTGGCACTGCTGGTATAAATATAGCGAATGATGCTACTACTAATACAGTATTAATAGGAACTGGCGCTGGTGTTAAATCAGTGACACTAGGTAGTACTAATAGTACTTCAACTACCACGGTGAGATCAGGCAGTGGCGCTCTCAATGTTACGTCCACTAATGGCGCTATGACTATTAACTCTGGAACTGGTACGCTCGCTATATCTAATGATGCTGCAATAAATACTATTAATATCGGGACGGGTGGTGCAGTAAAAACAATATCCATTGGCGGAACAAGTGCTAACGTAATCGCTATGGGTAATACTCAAACAGGTGGTTCAGTTGCAATTGGTACCGCAATGACAACAGGTACCGTATCAATTGGGGGTACTGGATTACAAACAGGTACTGTGTCTCTTGCTCCTGGAACTGGAGCTCAAACAGTAAACATTGGTACAGGTGGCACAGGTATTAAGACAATTAATATTGGTACCGGTGCAGTAGCCAATGTTGTTACTGTCGGTACTGCTACAGGCGCTGCTGCCTTAACTCTTAATTCTGGAACTGTGGGTATTACTACTACAGGAGTTTTTGGAAAAACCATTGGCGTGAGTGGCGTTGCGGTTCTTGTTGATAATACTGGTTTACTTGGGACTATTGTCTCATCAAGACGTTTTAAGCATGACATTGAAGACATGAATGATGAATCATCATATATTCTTAATTTACGACCTGTCACATTTGTATATAACGGTGATATTTCAGCCAAAAGACAATATGGTTTGATTGCTGAAGAAGTTAATGAGATATTCCCTGATATTGTGGCACGAAATAAAGATGGTGAAATAGAAACAGTTCAGTACCATGTATTACCATCACTTTTATTGAATGAAATTAAAAAACTTAATGCACGAATAGCTGCATTAGAAGAATTTTTGGAGATAAATAATGAGTAACAGATTAGGCGGAAAGCAAGGAACAGCATATACCGGAACTAATGCTAATCAACCACCAAACTGGACCTTTAGCGACAGAGATCCAAACCAATATGATATTAATAACGTCTCACTGGGCGATATGTGGCTCAATCAAACCAATGAAGAAATATGGGTACTTGTCTCTCTTGCGGGAGACATGATATCCAAGGGCGCATTAGCTAACTGGAGTAAATTAGAAAGTACTGTAAGTCCTGGAACACTCGATACTTTAACTGGTGATAGTGGCGGTGCTATTAATCCTGATGGTGCTAACAATATTAATCTTAGATCGGGTATAACTGGTTTATCTTTTGCTGGCAATGCAGGAACAAATACTTTAACGCTTACTTCAACGGGCGGTATTGGTGATGTAGTTCAAAAACTTACTGGTAATAGTGGTGGTGCAGTTGGCGCAACGCTGGGAAATATCAATATAGTTGGTGATGGTATTGGTATAACAATAGTTGGTAATCCTGGAACGAGTACACTTACTGCATCTTTAGTTGGTGGTGGTATTGCTGCTGAATCATTCCATACTGATACAGGTGCTGATGCGATACCTGTTGCTGGCGTACTGAATATTATAGCTAATACTGTTGCACAGCATGCAGGTTCTTCAGTATCATTCTCTTCTCCTGGTGCTGCACCTTTTAATACTGTCCTCTTCAATGTAACTGATAGTAATAGTAATACTATTATTGGTGCGAGCTCTGGTAATGCAACAATAAGTGGTACAAATAATACAGTATTAGGTGAAGGGTCTGCCATTGATCTTACCACAGGAACATTTAATACAATGGTCGGTTCAAGTGCAGGAACAGGACTAACTACTGGATCGAACAATATTCTTGTTGGAACAGGTGCAGGAGCTTCATTAACAATCAATGATAGTGCAAATACGTTGATTGGTAATGATGGATTTGTTGGAGCTACTGATTTTGTTGTGCTTGCAGCTGGTGCAGCAGGAATCCCTGTTTTTCATAATTATCCCGGTTCAAATGCAAGTACAGCGAATGGTGGAAACATATTTATTGGTGGCAGTGCAGGAAATTTTACTCTAGCTGGAGCTGCTGGTGATGCAGCTAATGATGCACTTGGTGATAGTGCTCTTAACTCATTAACTACTGGTGCGCGTAATGATGCTATAGGAGCTTTCTCTCTCACCGAACTTACGACTGGTGAAGATAATGTTGCAATAGGCCACAATGCTGGATCTAATTTAGTATCGGGATCATTTAATACTTTTATAGGTTCTGATGCAGGAACTAATTACACAACTAATGAAAGTAATAATATAACTATAAGCGCGCTTGGAACAATAACAGAATCAAATGTTCTTCGTATTGGTGAATCAACAGGTGGTGGCGTAGGACAACTCAATAAAGCTTTCATTGCCGGTATCCGTGGAATAGCTACTGGTGTTGCTGATGCTATTCCTGTTGTTATCGATTCTAATGGTCAACTTGGCACTGCTGGTGGTGGTACTGATGCAACAACATTTCATACTGATACTGGAGTCGATGCAGTTCCTGTTGCTGGTATAATTAATATTATAGCGGGAACTTCTACACAAAATTCGGGATCAACAGTAGCATTTAATGGTAGTGGTAATACGGTAAAATTAAATGTAACTGATGGTAGTGACAATACTATTATCGGTTTCAATTCTGGTAACGCAACACTTACTGGCAACAGCAATACTGCATTAGGAGTAAGTTGCGGAACAGCGCTGACTTCAGGTTCACGGAATATTTTTATAGGTGTTGAAGCTGGATTTGCAGTTACCTCTGGTTCAGGTAATTTCCTTTGTGGAGATGGGTCACTTAATCCTATTTTAGCAGGCACATCAACATCTGCTGGATTCTATGCTTTCGGTGCTTCAACTGGTTCTATTTTCTTGAATAACTGGGGTGGTGAATCTTCAGGAAATACTTTCCTTGGTTATAACTCAGGAAGTAGTTTCAGCGTTGGCCAGCAAGGAAGCAATCTTAATAATACTGGTTGTGGTCAAAATACTTTAGCAACATTAACAATAGGTGAGCATAATGCAGCTCTTGGTTTTTTAGCGGGCGGTCTTATTACATCAGGTTCTTCAAATACTCTTCTAGGGTTAGCTGCAGGATCGAATTATACGAGCAATGAAAGTTCTAATATATGTATCGGGGCACAAGCTGCTGGAACTGTTGGTGAATCAAATACACTACAAATTGGTGGAGCAGGCACAGGAACAGGACCAGGGCAAATTAATCGAACATTTATTGCTGCTATTCGTGGTATTACTACCGGAACTCTCGATGCTATACCGGTAGTAATTGATTCATCGGGACAACTTGGAACAGCTGGCGGACCTGGATTTATTCAGACTATTACCGGAAATATTAATGGACCAGTTGCAGCTTCAGCAGGAAATATTACTATTGTAGGTGATGGTACTACAGCTTTTGTAACAGGTAGCCCAGGAACAAATACATTAACAATATCAGCAACCGGAGGTGGTGGTACAGGACCAGCATTTCTAGCATATTTAACTACTACTACTAATACCCCATTTGTTAGTGGAATTAGTTATACAATTATTTTTGATACTCTTCCGTATGATGTGGGCGCATCTTTTAATCTCGGAACTGGAATATTTACTGCTCCTGTCACTGGATTATATAATTTCTCTTGTGGTTTGTATTCAAACTTTCAAAGTGTAGCCGGAACATCAGTAGTAAGACTTGTTACTAGTAGTAACATATTTCGAACAATGCCTGAGGATCAAATATATTCCAATAATTATTATACTAATATGACGGCAGGAGATACAGCTGCTTATATATTTTCGATTAATTCTGCCATTACCGGTTCATTAACTATTAGGGGAACTTCAGGATTATCGTTCTCGGGAATAAATTCTTTCTTTAGCGGTAAATTAGTATTATAAAAATAAGGAAAAATATGAAAATATCAGTAAACGATAAAGAATTATTTACTCTTTCAGATGTACAGAAACAAGTGATTCAGAATGATATACCAGCAGATATATTTGATGCTGATATGGAACGTCGACTTCAATGGATATTGATGCATAAGTATGAAGAATGTTTTAAAAACTTAAAAACTGAATGGGATGCTAAGTTAACCGCAAATGGTGTTGATATGATACCCACTAACCCCGATGCATATGCAAAATTAGTTTTTTCTCAGCCTAATTATAAAGATAGGTCAGCAAGAGAAACAATAGCTGCTGAAGAAAACAAAGTTTAAAAGTTTTTTCGACTCCCTCCCTACACTTCCCTATAGTTATTCAAACTAGCTATAGGGTTTTTATTGACTAAACCCTGTGTTTAATGCACTTTATGGTAAAACTCCCATGGCCCCTAACCAGAACCATGGGAGATACTTATAAGCAGGAGATTCTTGCTCATAAGTTACAGTGTTTCTATCTAATTTGCTTCAGATTTATTACTCTATTTATTTCTTCTATTGGAAGGTTATCTCCAGTATAAGACATCCCTACTTTTTCCCATTCAGGATTATTCTCATCATGACTTATCTGAACATAAACCTCGAACTCATCACTTAATGCTTTAATTGATTTACATACGCTTCCATAACAACATTGATCATGCTTCGAAGGCTTACTTGATCTAATAATAAACATTATTTCTTTCTCAAATATTCTTCCTGAGTTCTTTTAATCTTTAGTATCTTAGCGCGTGCTCTATGATATTCAGAAGCAGGTAGATCTGCTAAAGTGTGGATATCATAAGTTTCCATAATATCTTTAGCTATCTTATCAAAACCACTCAACTCAATGAGCAGTTCTTCATATTGATGCTTATTAATAATATCCATTCGATCAATTTCTTCTTTTTGAGGTGAATCTGGCTTTCTCAGTTGTGCTACAAGATGTTGTTCTGCCATTATTTCACCATTATCATCAAATGCAATAGGATCATTATCTGAAGGAGCGATGCCTAATAGCATCAAAGCATGTAATCGTTTGTGAATCTCATAGATATTACCTGTTTGTCGTTCAGTCTTACCCGCAACTACCCGAGCACATGAAGAGATATACTGACCTGATGCATGACCAATGGTTGTTTTAAGGAGTGCAGCACCCGATCCTTCATCTAACAATTCAATAAATTGAAAGAAACCAAGACCATTCATACTCAACGATTCTCTTACAGCTGCAAGAATAGCTTGGAGGTTTGCAAACTTTCCTCCTGGGGTATCCTGGTTTGCTATAAGTTGTTTATAGGAACCCTGGGCTTTAGCGATCGCTCCCATGATTTCATTTATTTCTAATGAGCGATAGATGTTGTTTTGTTCCATATTAACCCGTTACTATCTCTGACGTAACAGTACCATCCTGTTTCGCGCCTGACTTTTTAATCGTCTCAATAAACTCATTATAAGCAGTCACCGCATTTGAAACATATTGGTGCCGTGTCGCAATGAAATGATACGCTGGATATAACAGAGCAAACTTCTCTTGTATCTCTTTAAGAAGGCTATTTACCTCTTCCAGATTAGTATCATTTATTTGCTTACCACGATGCGTATCAAGTTGAGTATGAAGGTCTACGTACTCTGCCCATACACGATTAATTTCTACATCTAATTCATTAGTTAGCTTCTCTATCAATTCCATCTACGTCCTCTCTATAAATGCGTTTAAGTGATTCAAATATTTTTTCTAGGTGTGGATTTTGATTATAGATTAAAGATTCAACGGGTTCCAGTTCTATAATTATTACTGCCATTTTTTTTTCTAATTCTTCAATCTCATTATTGATAGCTTTTAACTTGTCGTAATGTTCATTAAAAGACTTCATACGAATATCAATGCGTTTTTGGAGAAGCGCTGCTATATCTTTTATTGTCATGCCACTATTTTCTTTCATAATTACCTCAATTGTCGACAGATTGTCGACGGTTTAAATAGTGAGAATAATATCACTATTATTTACATATATATATTATATATTAAATGATTGACATGTCAATCTTAATGATACATACTGATAAATATAATATATAAAATATAAAGAGATTAACAATGACTATAATAGAATATGTAAAAAAACTTGATGAAATCTGTAAGAGTGAATTTATCCCAGCGATAGAGTTGGTTCGTGAATTGGATATTGCTCATAATACTCTTATGAGAATAAGACGTGATCCAGAAGGATGTTCAATGAAGACTATGAAGAAGATAAAAGTATTCGTAGATAAGTGGGAAGCTAAAAATATGAGTGGATCAGACTAAAATAGTGAGGGTACTATGGAACAAGTAACTATTAAAAATTATAACCCATCAATGTCAGAAGATATTACTAAACTTGCACAAGCATTTCTACTTGCTAAGAATGACTTCAGAGCAACAGGATTGGGAGGAACCAATGCACATCAGAAATATAATTACGCGAAGATAGGTGACATCTATCAGGCTGTTGAAGGTGCATTGTCTAAAAACAATATTATCATATGGCACTTTGCTCGCCCTACTGATGGCGGTATAGAATATCTCTACACTCGCCTAATCCATACCTTAACAGGACAATTCATAGAGGACTGCCGTATTTTAGAGAGTGAGAAGCCGGGTAACCAAGATAAAGGTAAAGCCAATACGTATATGAAGAAGTATGCAGTACTATCACTCTGTGCAATTGCTACCGAAGATGATGATGGACAGGAAGAAGAGCAACATATTGAGAAGAAGGCAGCAGGTTCAGGATTGTTAGTTAAAGATGAAATTGATTATTTACATGGACAATTAAAAGCATGTTCTAATGGAAAATTACTATATGCCACTATACTTAAAGATAATAATATACGGTCTTTTGCTGATCTTCCATTTTCACATTATGAGACAGTTAAATCGTATATAGAAATAAGCAGGAAGTAACATGGAACATTTTGAAATAGAATACACCGGCCAAACATGTGATCATTGTCCTCAACTACCAATGGTTATTTATACACGTGACAATCAATCATCCATTAATCTTTGTACTGATCATTATGGAGAACGTATAGATAAGTACAAAGCAGCTGTTGCTGAGCATACTCCTAGTCAGTTACACAAGATTATCGATTTAAGAGAAGAATAATGTGGACAAATTCTGAAGATTTAATAGAATATGAGACAATATCTCTGGTCGAGTAGATATTACGAGTAAAAATATAAAGGATGAGAAAAAAATAACTCATCCTTATACTTTAACTTTGAGATAACATGCCGATACTGCTAAGTAACATGTTAATTGAAATATAGTAAAAACAACAAAGACAACCTAAATAACACCAAATGTATCACTAAAAGATTTCATTTAGATTGTCTTTCCAATCAAAAGATATTAACAATGTATCATACAGAAAAAATAAATCAAGCACCAAATCAAATAAACCTTAACTTTACAAGGTTTTCATCTAAAGATTTACATACTGATCATTATATATCTCAACTAACTCGCTATGAGAGATTTCTTTACCACGAATTATTATTATTTAGTGATTGTAATGTTATTAGACCTTCTAATGAATATCTCGCATCTAAAGCAGGTTGTTCTATTCGTACAGTCATACGTGCTACGAATAAATTCCATCAAGATGGTTTTATAATCAAACAACAAATCTCTCTTTATTCTACTAATCATTATACCTTTACTGATAAAGCACAAAGAGGAATGATTGACAATAAGAATAAAAGTATTATTTCACAAAGAAATGTCACCCCTACTCTTAGATCTTCTCTTAATATAAATTTATTTATAAATCTTAGTCCTTCTTCGCGCAGGCGCGAGAGGACCAGGACTGTTTTTAAAAAAACTTATCCAGAAAAAGGAGAAATAGTGAACAATTTTAAAAGACAATCGTTACGTCTTGCAAAGCCACAAGAAAAACTGAGGAATAGAAATGGTCATTCACCACAAGTATTGAAGCCAATTCTTCCCTTGAAGGATCAAATACATGCTAAAAAGGTAGATATAGCCTTTTTTGAGAAGCAGTTAGAAAAGCCAGAAGCATTTTGGGATCATCGTAGTATATTGTTTGAAGCACAAATAACTATGGCTAAATCTTTATTGGCAAGGGCAAAGTTTGAATTAAACGAATTAGAAGGAAATAGTGATGAGAAGCAAAGCATACTGCGTCAAAGTGACCCCTATAGCATGGCAACGTGTAGTGCGTAGCAGTAATCGATTTTACGATACACAGACAAAAGATAGAGTTTCTTTTGGATTATACCTCAGTCAGCAACATAATGACGAACCACTCTTTACTAATCCTATTCATATTGACGTTATATTTTACATGCCGATTCCCAAATTAACGAAGGAAAGAGTTAATTCTCTTTACCACTCAACCGCACCCTATATCGATAATTTTTATAAGTTCTTTGTTGATGCAATAAAAGACATATTAATACCAGATGAACGTGTAATCTGTTCACTGTCAATGAAAAAAGTGTATGATAAAGAACCAAGAACGGAGATAGTAATTACTGAGGTAGCGTAGTATGGCAAAAAAGGTACAGGAAACCGTAAACAATAACACAGAAATTCAACCCTTGACGAATACTAGGACGTGGAAAGAGTTTATTGAAAACGATGCTTTTATGCAATTCCCTGCTAAGTATGATTGGCGATTAAGATTCATATATACACTACTCGAATGGGCAATGAAAGATGATAGTTTAGAGATAACAGACTTCGCTATCGAGATGAAAATGAGAAGACAGACTATATATGAATGGGCTAATAAATATCCTGATATTAAAGACGCTCTTGATCATGCTCGATTGATAATAGGATCTCGGCGAAGAAAGGGAGCAATGACTAAGAAGCTAGATGGTATTTATGCTTATAGGGATATGCATATGTATGATCCTGAATGGCATGCAATAAACAAATATCATTCTGAAATGAAGACTGAGGAATCTAAGCAGTCACATACCTTTATCATTAATGATGTTAAGCCGAGAATTGTGAGTAAGGAGGAGATGTTAGGGGATGTGGAATAATGATGAAAGAACTATGTAGTTTTATGTTTGGTGGTCATACAAAGTGTAAAGAGACTATTCATTCTCTTGAGTCACAGATGATGAGGTTGCTAAATCAGATACAAGAGCTTAAAGCAATAAACGATTACCAGGCCTTTGATCTTGAGAAGAAGATTAAGGAGTTGATGCAAGATAATATTGCATTAGGTGATGAACGTAATGAATATGAACAGAGATATTTAAGGTCTGATGAAGTTGCTTCAAATTTAGATGAAGTATTAAAGAGACGAGATCAAGAGATTGAGAATTTCAATAAGGGCACTCAATGTTTGCTCAACGATAATAAACGTTTGACGGAAGAAAATCGTTTGTTAAGAAATAAAATTCAAAGCGTTAAGAAGGTTAAACTTCCTAAATTGGAATATCAATAGAATATGAATGATTTTGTACATCAGATTGAACAAGAGATTAATTCACTCAAAAGTGAACATCTTCAAGGCCATATACAATCACCACAAGATATAGCTGATCTTGAAAAACAGATAGATGATCACCAATTGTTACTACAAGTTTATAAGAAATCTTGTGATGACTGGATAGCAATGCATGCAAAACTTGAGATGATGATTATAGAGAGAAGAAAGAAATTAAAATTTAGAATTTGGAATAACAATGACTGATCATCTTCAACAACAACTTATTAATGAACTTCGTGCAGCATTACAACCAATCAATGAAACATATAAAGACTTCTTCCATATCCAATTGATTACCCTTTGTGATATGAAAGATATGAAGTGTTCTGAGTGCCATGAATCAGAGACTGGTCAACGATGTATGAGATGTGTTATTGGATTTACTGAAGTTAGTAAGTAGTGAATAAGTATACAACCATAATATCTGGTATGAAGTTTGGCAAATTAACGACTATTAACAAATACCATAAATTATCTAATCACCGAGTTTATTGGATATGCCTTTGTGATTGTAATGATGAAAAGTCGGTAAAAGTAAGTAGATTAGATCTATTGAATGGCGTTGCTTTGGATTGCCGTGATTGTAGACGTAAAGAGATAGAGAAAGAATGAGTGTAGAAGTACAGGTTGCGTTAGATAAGTTTGCTTTGAGATGGTACCAAGAGGAGATATGGGATACCATCGAAGAAAAAAAATCTAAGCGTATTCTTTATATTGCAAGCCGCCGAGCAGGTAAGGACATCCTTTTTTGGAATCTTGCCATTCGTCAATGCATTAAAAGAGTGTGTCTTGTGTTCTATGTACTGCCTACCTATGGACAAGGCCGCAAAGCTATATTTGATGCGATCGCTATCGATGGAACTAAGTTCCTTGATTACCTTCCGCCAATGCTTGTTGATTCGGTTAACCAATCTGAGATGAAGGTGCGATTCAAGAACGGGTCTATACTACAAATAATCGGTGGTGATACGTATGATAGTTCGCTTGTAGGAACCAATCCTTACGCAGTAATATTATCAGAGTATAGTTTAATGCCGCCAGACATTTTCGCCTTTATACGGCCAATTTTGGCTGCAAATGGAGGGTGGTGCGCTATAGTCGGAACACCTCGCGGCAAGAATCATCTATGGAGTTTGTGGAAGATTGCTCAAGAGTTACCTGAATGGACTATATTTGTTCACAAAGCATCTGAAGTACAACACATACCTCACGAAGTGTTGGCACAAGAACGTGCGCAAATGGATGAGGGGCTGTATCTCCAAGAATATGAATGTAGTTTTGATCGTGGTATATCAGGAAGTTTTTATGGTACACATCTTGATGCGCTCAAGTTGCGTGGTCAGATTGGTCATGTTCCTTGGGAACCAGGATTGCTTACGTACACGGTATGGGATATAGGAGTTAACGATGCTACAACGATTATTTTTTTCAATGTTGTTGGGGACGGTAGTGTTATTCGTGTTGTGGATTGCTATTCGAATAATAATCTTGGATTAGACCATTATGCAAAGATAATACAAGACAAACCTTATACTTATGGAAAACATTATGCCCCGCATGACATTAAAGTTCGTGAATGGGGTGGTGGAGCGATAACACGCTATGAGAAAGCACGACAATTAGGGATAAACTTTACCCTTGTTGATCAGATTGGTATTATTGATGGCATTGAAAATGTTTGGACTCACTTTAACAAGTTCTGGATCGACGCTGAAAAGTGTCGATCGCTTATTAATGCACTTGAGAATTATCGAAAAGAATGGGATGAAGTAAGACAGATGTATTTACCTAAACCAGTTAAGTCATGGGCTTCGCACTATGCTGATGCGTTTAGATATCTATGTGTGGCTATTCACAAGACTAAGAAGGGTATGTCACCCGAAGACTATGACAGAAAGAAAGCACAAGCATTGTATGGAAACCAAGGGGATTTGCCTCGATTCTTTAGAGATGATCCTCGTTATGATAGTTATAGATAAAATAGATTTGAAAGATATAAGTAATGAAAAAAATTATTCTCATGTTATTGTTTGCTGTAAGTAATATATCGAGTAGTAGCTGTCCAATTCAACGAATACTCCATGTTTATAAAGATGTACCTGAATGTGTATACAATAATACGGCAGTGTTACAATCTTCTATTGTCTATGCTTCATGGGGTGCAAAGTATACCGTATACAACTTTGATGAAAATCAGTTCGCTCATATTATACTATTTTCAGCGTATAATGATGATTGTACTTTCTCTTTGCAGTTTGATAAAAATACGCATGAATGCTTAGTAGAATTCATAGTTAATGACGACAGTTTTAATTATGATTGCTTCAGAAAGATAATTGATTCTTTTTTATTGTCTGATTAAGAGTAAAGTATTGGTTATTCAGAACAAAAAATAATAGACTCTTTCTAGACTCTAATAGAAGGAGTTTTAGTGAGAGGATATTAATATGTTGATGCGGCAACCCGAATCGATTAATGATAGTTACGGCGCTATAAAAAAGAAAATAGATGCTGATTATACTGCTAATCAAGCTATATGGCAGATATATTGGACAGAAGCTACTATCGATACCCGTCTTGAAGCGGGTGATACCTCTTTAATGGCCGAACTTAACACAACAATGCCCAATAACAATAGAGGATCTTTCTATTTCAATCGTGTTCGTCCTTTATGTAATATGGTCTCTGGTTACCAACGCCGCAATAGAAAATCATCGATTGTTGTTCCATTGGAAAATGGTGATCAAGGTACTGCTGATCAATTAAGTAAAGTACTGTTGAACATATACAAACGTGAAGGTGTATATGAAACCATATCAGAAGCATTTCACCAAGGTGGATGTATTGCTGGGATGAACTTGCTTCATGTGTATATGGATTATCGTAATGATCCTGTTTCTGGTGATTTGAAGGTAGATAATTGCGCCTATAATAGCTTTTTTATTGATCCTTATTTTAGAAAACCTGATCTATCTGACTGTTCGTTTGTATGGCGACGATCTTATTTATCACATAGCGCAGCGGCTGCTTTGATGCCTGATCGTTATGAAGAGATTATGGCGTTGCCAGGAAACCCAACAGGAACTGGCAGAGATGGTCGATTCCAATATATGCCGGAGAGTTTTGGTCAAACTCAGCAGAATAGGCTTGCTTATGATGAGTACTATTATCGTGATTATAGAAAACAAAAGTTATTAGTTGATAAGACTACTGGTGAAACATTTGAGATAACCAATCAATCTGACCTTGATGTAAAGACTTTTCTTGAACATTATCCTCAAGTAATGGTCATTGAACAGGATATCCCAACTGTTCGTATGGCTATTATGATACAAGACAAAGTATTTTATGATGGTCCCAATAGTTTAAATATAGACGTATACCCTTTTGTGCCAGTATTGGGTTATTACAACCCGATGATGCCATACTTTTATAGCCGCATACAGGGTATATGTCGTTCTTTGAGAGATCCTCAAATTCTCTTTAACCGTCGTGTTATATTATCTGCTGATGCTGCTGAATCAGTAGTTAATAGTGGTTGGATATTTAAAGAAAATGCCCCCGTTGATGTAAAACATCTCTTTCAGACAGGTCAGGGTCGCATAATTCCACTTAAGGAAGAAGCGGCGATGACTGATATCCAACAGATTACGCCACCTGCGATTCCACAATACTTCTTTCAATTACAGGATACCTTTTCGAAAGAGATGAACTTGGTATCAGGGATCAATGAAGAGCTTATGGGTTCAGCGCTTGATGATAAAGCAGGAATACTGTCTGCATTGCGTCAGGGAGCTGGCCTTACAACTTTACAGCCATTGTTTGATAGGCTTGATTTCTCACAGAATTTACTTGGTGAGTTGGTCATGAAAGTTATACAAAATAACTATACTCCTGGCAAAATTAAGAACCTTCTCGAAGGCCAAGAACCAGCGCCATTGTTTTATAATAAATCATTTGGTAAATATCATTGTATGGTGGAGATGGGCTTCAACACTGAATCGCAAAAGCAGATGCAGTTTGCTCAATTGATGCAACTTAAAGAGATGGGTGTTCCTATACCAGACTCAAGCCTTATTGATGCTGCGACTATACAAAACAAAGATGAGATTATTAAAAAGATGGAACAGCAACAACAACAAGCACAACAAATGCAACAACAACAAATGCAGTCTCAGATGAAAGAATCACAAGCTCGTACTCAATTAGCCCAGGCACGTACTATGGCAGATCAAGGACTTGGAGCTGAGCGATTTAGTCGTATTGATGAGAATAGAGCACTTGGGGTTGAGCGTCGCGCTAAGGCCGTGGCAGATGACAATATGGCACTATTAAACTTTGTAAGAGCAATGAAAGAAATAGAGAATATAGACATCTCCCACTTACAACAGATAATATCTATACAGCAGATGATCAAACAGCAAGAGGCTATCAAAGAAGAATCAATGAATTCTCCTCAGCTTGCACAGAATAGTTCTGGACAGGTTAGATAGAGGTGATACCTTGCGAGTAAAATCGCAGTTTCTAACAAAGGAGCCGATTATGGCAAAGAAGAAATATCACAATGGTGATGGACGTGGAATGATGGCGCGTCGTGAATTCAACGAAATGGGCCATGGAAGCAGCCGTTCAAGTGAAAAGGTTGGTTTTTACAGCGAAGGTATGAAGCGTCGCTATGATAATAGCGATCCAGTACCTAACACCGTCAGTGGATTGGAAGCACGTGAATCATATTCAGGCTATAAAGAAAGTCGCAGAATGATGGCCCGTGATGGTGCTATGATCAGAGAAGATATGTCTGCGCCTTGTTTACTGCCACGTAATATCATTGATGAATACTGGCCACGAGCTGCTAACTATCACATGGGTTATGTGGACGATCTATTTTATGGTGCACAGAAGCAAATGCACGAAGATTATGCAGACTTTGGTAGAGAAATGGAACCGAAGAAATATTAATATTTTTCTGCGGAGAATAGAAATGCCTGGATCAATTCGTCCCAATACGAAATGTATGAAAATAGCATATAAAATCCTTAATACTCCAAAAGAAAAACAACAAGATAATCAACGTGCTGTATCTCCGAAAAAAGTTAGGGAATGGTTCCGCGATTCTTCAACTGCACAGTAATTTATAGTACTATAAAAGGATTAACATGAAAAAGTGTACTTCTTGTAAGAAGAAAATTGCAAAAGTAGTCAAAAAGGCTACTAAAAAGCATGCTAAAGTAGAGAAGGTTATGCATGAGTTTAAAGAGCATAAACTACATAGCGGTTCTAAAAAAGGACCTGTTGTCAAAAATCCTAAGCAAGCAATTGCCATTGCATTGTCCGAAGCTCGTCAAGCTAAGAAAAAATAGTTGTACTAATTAACTCCTTTTACGACTACTGCAATATCCCCCTGCCTCTTTTGGGGGATATTGCTTTGTATACAGTTTATTTTTTTGATAAGTCAAAATACCAATGTCCCAAAGAAAGAATAATTATCATTGATATGATTCGTGAAATAACCCAAATAGGTATATCAATTGTCTGTATTGATTGGAAATAGCATCCTATTGCTAAGCAAATAATTATTACGGCATATATCCATACAGCCCCCTCTATATATAATTTTAGAAGATCTATGTAACGCATATTCTTTTATACCTTATGGTGTAGGTAACATGCCAAAGAAGCATCCAACAGCTATAGATAATCCTTCTATTCCAGCAACAATTCCTCCAGCACCAACACCACTAGCAATAACGGCCCCCGTTGAGACCACAGCAGCTTTTGTTACTATTGCCCCAGCGGTAGTTGATGCAATAACTGCTGCTGCACTTGTGGCACCAATCCCTACTACAGCTCCTGTACCTGCAGTAGCTACTCCAACGCCAGCTGTAGTAATAATTGCTGCACCTGTTGTACTTCCTATAGCAGTTGATATCATTACTCCTGAAGCAGCGTTTCCTGCGACAGCAAGGGCTCCTATTGTACCTGCACCACCAGCAACTGCAGTGCCTGCGACAGCTCCTACGATTGCTCCGCCAGTTCCAACTACGGCAGCGCCCGCAGTAACTGCTAATCCACCATAACAGACTGACTTAGTTAACCAATACATCCAACCACCAAAAATAGGGCCACCACCAACTATACGTCCTTTAGCTTTGAGCGAGAACTCACCATCATTCATTTGGTTAATGCAAAGATATCCTGCAGTAAGGAAAGTCTTAAGCTCAGTTTTGGACATATTTCGAACCATTGGATCAGTAAAATACTTTTTTATAGTATATTTTTTATCATCTTGGCGAACATAGAATCCCTTTTTGCCATGATAAAGGTCCAATTCACCTAAACGTTTAGGTACTTTGACTGAGAATGGCTCAATATACATTTTGTTTTTATTATCAGCATAACTAACACGATCACGTTCTAATGATTGAGCAATGCATATTTTGCTTAATATTTGATTCTCTTTAATTGTGTCCAATTGCATAGAAAGAATAGACGACGCGATTAACGATAGGCATAAAACCTTTTTCATAGAAATCCTTATTACATTAAAAAATATTATGTGAGAACTAAACAAAAGAGAGATTGTGGTTAGAACATGATAGCTGCCTTTCGATAATTTCTGATGTGTAATTACTTTTAAAAAGAATAACATTTATTATACAAAAGGTAAAGAATTGCGACTTTTTTAAAACTCTTTTTTGATATTGTTTTGTTTATTTATTATTATTGCCATACAAAGCAACAATTGTTCTGGACGACAAATAGAGAGATTTTTATATTTCTGTTGCGATGTATCTCTTTATGGCCTTTACGCAACAAACCTATTTTCAGGAGAAATATGGAGCAGAAAAAATTAGCTGGTCAGGAAATCCTTGAACATGATAGTTTACGATTAGATCTTGAAGATGATATTAGTGAATATCGACGTGCAATGGAGCCTGATATTATGGCTCGTCTTCGTGATACTGCGCATCAAGCAAAAGATAAACCTGGTTACATAGGTAAAGACTTTTATGTAGTGCTAATTACTACTGTTGATCGTGTTTTGAGGCAACCCAAGATTATACCATTAGCAAGAAAGTCATGTCCAACACCTGTTTATAAGCAATCAGTATGGAAATATAGAACGGGAACCAGTGAATTAGAGTTTATGTGGTCTATACCTGATCCTATTTTGTATTACCATATATTAAATAATCAAACCAAGTACTTAACAGATAAAGAAACTGCTGATTTGGCAAAGTTTGTTGTATTGATGGAAAGTGGTGAATTGCTTGAGTGGGTTAAAAAAGAGAATGGTGAAAAAATAGATGCAGTCATTAAGATTAATAAAGAGGAGAATTCATGTCTGATGAATTAAATGTAGCGGCTGAACATTTTTATCCTACCGCTGAACAAGAACAAGCCATTGAAAAAACCCAACAAAATATTGCGCAAGAATCTCAAAAAGAAGTTAATATGCGTATTTTGAGGGAAAGAGCTGAATCAGCTGAACGTAAATCACTGGAATTGGAACGTATGATTCAGATGAATATGTCACAGAATAATCAACAGTCTAATAAAATACAGGTGATGGATGAGGATGACGACTTTGATGTTAGTGATGATTTATATGTTGAGGGTAAGCATTTTAAAAAATATGTAAAAAGTCTTAAACAAGAACTTAAGAACAACAGACAACAATTTGCTGAATATGCTCAACAAAATGCTTTGGCAAATGCTGAAGTGAGACTTAAGAGTCAATTTAGTGATTTTGACAGTATAGTAAGCAAAGAGAATTTAGAAAAATTACAGCAACAAAAACCTGCTTTATATAGAACTATTCTGGCAAACCCCGATGTATACGACAAAGGCTATACCGCCTATGAATTAATTAAGCATAGTGGTATCCTTGCTGATCAGTATCAAGAATTAGATAAGCGGGTTGAAGAGAATAGATCTAAGCCTCGATCTGCTGCTAATGCTGCACCACAATCAGGCGATACGCCCTTAGCTCGCGTTGGTGATTATGATAGACGTATATTAAGCGAAGAACGTAAAGATCAACTTCGTCGACAAGTTGAAGAAGCCAAACGTTATAAGCAATAAAAATTGAGCAAGGATTTTTAAACCTTTTCCTTGGCTCATGACTCGGGGCTCAGTTTCTACCCTATTTTTTCTGGGCCCCGTTCTTGTAGTTTCTAAATTATACTTCGAAACTACAAGGAGAATAACTTCTCTCTACATTTCTTGTATTTTATTCCCATCTCTTACTATACTATCAACTAGCGTAACGTAATCTCGCTAATTACAGACGTATTAGCTTTTAAAGCTGTCAGGTTTCGTCAACCTATATTTTCTCCCGGCGTAATGAAGTTCGCCACTTCATGGATGTAATGAGTAGTCATCCACCTCGTGAGTAAAAAAACAGTTTAATCTATGTACGTTTGTATTTTAGGAGTGTGTGTATGATAACTACACCTACAACGCTTCCTGCTCCAGTACAGCAAACGTTTGATGATGTGCTTTTATCGGTGAGAACACCGAATCTGATTATGAAATTAGGTGCACTATCCAAACGCTTGCCTGCTAAAGGTGGAAGAACGTTACGTATGGCGCGCTATGATAGATTGCCAACTGCTCCAGTTCCATTGGGACCGAGTGGCGCAACTCCTCCAGCGACTCCATTAAATCGTGTTGATATTGATGCTACTATGTCATTTTATGGTCTTTATGTAGCAATTAACCAACAAGTTACCTTACAAAACCAAGATCCTGTTCTTAATGAAACAGCTGAATTACTTGGTTTATCTCTTCGTATGACAGAAGATCAACTTACACGTGATATGTTGGCAGCTACGGCTTCCATGTATAACTGTACTGGTGGTAATAACGGTGATCTTCCAACTGATCTATCACTATCTGATATTGATGAAGTTACTTCTGCATTGTTAACCAATGATGCGTGGATGATTCTGGATACCATTGGTGGGGAAGATAAGTTTGGTACTGGCCCAGTACGTGATGCATATCTCGCTTTAGGTCATACTAAGCTCTCAAAAGACTTGAACAATATTAATGGGTTCATTTCTAAATGGAACTATCCTAATGATAATCGTGTATTAAGAAGTGAGTGGGGAAGTGTTAATAACGTCCGCTTCATGCTCTCTTCAGTGGCATCTGTTTCTCCAAATGCCTCAGCATTAGGTAATGATGTTTATAACGTGTTTGTACAAGGTATGGAAGCATTAGCTTGCGTAGAGCAAGATAACTATTCTGCCCGGTTCTTGTATAGACCACCAGTATTCTCGGATCCGCTCTTCCAAAACGTAACTATTGGTTATGTATTTGCTGAAGTCCCGCGTATTCTTAATGATCTCTGGATAACTAACATGCGTTGTACATTACGCTAAGGAGAATACCATGTCAGTTGTTTTTTCTGGAACTTTACAAGGTCGATTTATTTCTGATGGCGGTGGTTCAATAATACAGATACCTACCGGTGTTGATTTTATGTGGGTTAAAAACCTCACAGTTTCATATGCTGCTGGTGCAGGTACTGGTGCAGAATTCTACTGGCAACGGGGAATGACGCAAGGTCGCGGTACTATCTATACAAAGACTGCCGTTACCGGTGCTCTTGCAGTAGCTCAAATTGCTGCTAATGCAGGGTTCTATTTGGTAGATAATACGGTTAATTTACCTGGCCCTTCATTGGCCCTTACTGGTATTACTTCTGGTAATCCTCCTGTAGTAAATACTGCCAATACTGCATCGTTGAGTAATGGTGATATTGTGCGTATTTTCCGTACAGTTGGAGCGTTGCAATTGGGTGGTTTAGACTTTACTATTGGTGCTTTGACACCAGGAGTAAGTTTTGAACTTGCTTACATGGCAGCAATAGCAAGTGCTAATCCAGGCGCTGGTACATTTAGAAGAATTCCTTTTGCGCCCTATTTCTATCCAAGTACACGGTATATAACCAAGATTTCACAAGCTACACAAGCAATTGTTACCTTGTCAGTAAATCATGACTTTACCGTCGGTCAAGTTATAAGATTCATTGTTCCAACTGTTACCGCTTTAGCATTTGGGATGACAGAATTAGATGGTCTGCAAGCTACTATTGTAGCAGTCGATCAAGCTGATGCTGATGGTGTGTTTAACACGATCACGGTTGATATAGACACTACTGGATTTACAGCATTCGCATTCCCTTTAACAACAGACCCTGGGTTTACTCCAGCTCAAGTTGTTCCAATGGGTGAGAATACTGCTGAAGCGCTCTTATTGGGTGCTAATATTCTTGGTGATTCTACTATTAACCAAGGTTACTTTGGTCTCCAGCTCGTAGGAGGAGCTAGTTCTCCTGGCGGAGCTAACAATGATGTAATTTACTGGCTTGCTGGTAAATCATTTAGTGTAGAAAACCAATAAACAAATGATTGGGAAGAGTAGTAAAGATACTCTTCCCAATCTCACAATTAAGGAACAATATGAATAAACCAGAAGTAAGATCAGCTGCTGCAGCTCAAGGTGCTCCTAAAAAGATCACCCGCGATGAACTATCGAAACAAATTAAGAAGATGCGTGATCGTGATGCTGAATTAGTCACAGGGATCTTTAAGAATCTTGAAAATCCTTCAACCAATGGTGGTAGAGGATCACTTGTTTTCAGTTATAAGTATTATCCTGGTGAAGATAATACTGTTTATGAGTTATGGGATGGTGAACGTTATACATTGCCACGAGGCGTTGCGCGTCACTTAAATAATAATTGCTTCTACAAAGAATATCAGCATCTTCAAGGTGAATTTGGACAGCAAGGTATTCGTGGTGGATATAGTGCAGACGGGAGATTACAAACAAATTCACTTCAGATGGCTAAGAAAGTGCATCGTTATGCATTTCATTCATTGGAATATATGGATGATGATTCAGATATGTATCCATCTAATTTAGTAGAAGTAACAGCTTCTCCATAAAGGGAACAGATGCCTATACCAAATACACCAAATTACTACGGGGTACAGTTTCCAACATTTCAACGTGCAATGAGAAATATACTTTCCATTACACAGGCTGACAATGCCTTGGTAACAACTACATTCGATGGCGTTAATCCTGGTAACCATCAATATTCTACAGGATTAATTGCTCGTCTTTATGTACCTATCGGATTTGGAATGGTACAGGCAAACCAATTGGAAGGTATTGTAACAGTAGTTAATGATACACAATTCACAATAACCATTGATACAACTAATTTTGATGCTTTTGTTGTACCTGTATTTCAACCTGGGGCATTTGGAACTCCTGCTCAAGTTGTACCTATTGGTGAAGTGAATGATATCTTAACTGAAGCTACACAAAACGTTCTACCCTATAGATAAAGTTATATAAACCATAAGGAAAAGGAGTTTAGTAATGGCAATAATTCCAGATTCTAGTTATTCTACCTTGCAAAATATACGTACGAAGGTGCGTAGATTAACACGAACTCCATCGACCTCACAACTCACCAATGAACAACTTGACCAGTATATTAATACATTTGTTTTGTATGATTTCCCTGAGCATTTACGGCTATTTTCACTAAGGAAGTTAATTACTTTTTATACACAGCCAGGTGTGGATGTTTATGATACTAATACTACTGTCCAAACTGATCCTTTATATAACTTTAAAAATAAATATATAGCAGTGCATCAACCAGTATTTATGGCAGGTATTCAATCCTTTTATACACAATGGCGGGATGTATTCTATGGAATGTGGCCTCAAACAAATACTATAGCTGATACGCTTTTAAGAGGTGATAACTCATCAGGACCTTTTGTAGGACGAATAACTACTTTAATTCCTCCTGTAGCAACACCTCCTTTTACAAACCCTTTACCTTTTATACTTCAACGGAGTGTAAATTTTAACTGCTTAAATACTGATGGTACATCAATGATTATGGTGGATGTCCCTATTAATAATATAATAGGAAACCTTACTCAAGCTGATGTACCATTGGTACCACCGTTTGATGCTATACAAGATCCAAATAACTATATTAATTATGTAACAGGTGAATTTGTAATAACATTTCCAACGCTTACGCAAGTGATGGCACCTATTTGGTTTGAAGGGATTTTATATCAACCGGGTAAACCACTTGGGATATTATATTACGATACTAAATTTACGATTAGACCAGTTCCTGACAAGACTTATGCTATTCAATTAGAAGTTGATGCACGACCAACAGTATTGATAGAAGATGGTGATTTACCATTTTTAGCACAATGGTTTCAATACGTGGCATACGGAGCCGCGAAGAAAATACTTGAAGACAGAATGGATATGGATAGTGTACAATTAATCATGCCTGAGTTCAAGCAACAAGAAAGATTAGTGTTGAGAACAACATTAACGCAGCAGGCTAATGAAAGAACTATAACTATTTATTCTCAGGGAAAAAATTATGGCATTGGTGGAGGATTTTTTGGAGGTGGCGGTTGGCCTTATTGATAATGGTTGCAATATATTAAATAGGAAATGCAAAACTTGTTTGATAGATTTGACAACCGATAATGCAGTTAAGAAAAATGAAAAGTATTACCTTAGTAAATGTAAGAAGTGCCGTAGTAAAGCAGTTTCTAAATCACACGTAGGTAATATTAAAAGACATACATATGTGAATGCATATGCTAGGCGAACTGGCAGAGTTAAACAATATCCTTGTGAGACATGTGCTACTTTATGCTACAAAAAATACATTCGAGCTTTTTGTTCTGATAAATGTAGGTTTATGGCTTATGTTGAGAAAATGGATAGTTGTTGGATGTGGAAGGGAAGTGTAAATAGAAGAGGGTATGGTAAATTATGTTTTCGAGAAAATAATAGTGCTATAGCATCCCGGGTATCTTATGAGCTATTTAACGGACCAATTGAAAATGGTATGTTTATATGCCACACATGTGATATACCATCATGTGTAAATCCTAAACATCTATGGGCTGGGACTCATGTAGAAAATATGATGGATATGACAGAAAAAGATCGTCACCATGGTAAATTGTTTCCTATGGATGTTGTTGAATTAAGAAGATTATGGGATCTAGGCTATAGTAATGCTAAGTTGTGTGAAAGATTTAATATTACCAGTGGTACGGTTAGTAGTATAATTCATAGAAGAATTTGGAAGCATATTTAAGGAGATATCATGGCTTTGATTCCTGTTCCACTTGCTGGTCAGACATTAAGCGATAGTCGCGTCCCAATAAATACAAACTTTGCTGACATTGACAGTGTTTTCTCAATTGATCATGTAGGATATAATATTCCTGGAGAGGGTCAACATAATAAAATTTCATTCCCTACTCAAAACCCGGTACCTGCTCCACAAGCAGGTATTGTTCAATTATATTCTCAGTTATCTACTTTAACGACACAGCCAGAATTAGTATTTACGCATCAAGCAGGATCAACAGCACCATTCGCTGCACAGATAGTAGAGTTTACATCGGCAGGATGGGCTAATCCAGGGTGGACTCGATTGCCATCAGGTATATTACTCAAGTGGCATAGAGGTGTTGCATTTATTGGATCAACAGCCATAGTAGACCTTAACAATGATGGTCTTAATACACCGCCTAATGCACCAAATTTCACTACAGTATTTGCTGTTTTATCAACAACAGAAAATCCTAGCGCTAATTATAATAATAATATTGGTGTTAAAACTATTGTAGGTACTACCGTTACGTTTAGTCAATTTGGTATAGCTGCTCCAGGAGCGTCGGTAACGATTACTTATTTAGCTATAGGGATATAACATGGCAGATCGTTTTTTTATCGCACCTTATGATGAAAAAAGTGGTGTTCAGACTAATGTTAAGCCTTGGTTGATACCCGATGAAGCATTTTCTGAACTCAATAATGCTTACGTCTTTAGAGGACGCGTAAGAAAACGTTTTGGTTCACGATGGATTGGTGAAAGCTCATTAGTTTCTCGTTTAAGAATTAATATAGGAACAATAACTGGTGGTATTTTATCTGGTAATGTAAGAACTAATGCTGCAATATTAGATGCTGGTATGCCAACAGGAATAGGACAATCTTTTAGTATTGGTGATATTATATTTACGGTTTTCAATCCAGCATTAGGCGATCAGCAAATGTTGCGCAGTGATAATTCTCTTGCGCCAGCAACATACAATCTTACAACATCAGCTTTCAATATCACTGGTGTTGCTTTGCCAGATGGAACACCAGTATTTTTCTATCCAAACTTTCCGGTAATGGGTTTATTAACGTATGAACAGAATTCTATCAATGATGAATTTGTAATTGCTTTTGATACACGATATGCCTATCAATATAATAACGGGTGGACAAGACTTGCAGGAGCCGCTACACCAGGAGCTTCAATATGGACTGGCGATAATTCACAGTTTTTCTGGGGAGATACATGGTTTGGAGTTAATGCTGCAGCCAAAATATTCTTTGTAACGAACTTCAATGAGAATGAACCAAATTTTATGCGTTATTTCGATGGAGCAGTATGGAATAATTTCCGTCCACCATTGAATACTGTAACTGCATCATTTCCTGTGATTAATTATCTCAATTCTGCTCGCATTATAGTTCCCTTTAAGAACAGATTATTGGCTTTCAACACATGGGAAGGTCCTGTTGTACCATTACCAGGGACTAATTATGCCAATAGAGTTAGATGGTCATGGACACGTTCTCCATTAGATGCTTCTGCATGGCTTCAAAATATTCCTGGCTCTGGTAGTGGGCTTGATGCGCCAACTACCGAAGCAATAATTACAGTAGAATTTGTTAAGGATCGTCTTATTGTCTTCTTTGAACGTTCAACATGGGAATTGGTATACACTGGTAACCAAGTAGATCCATTTACATGGCAACAAATTAACACTGAACTTGGCGCAGAATCAACATTTTCAATTGTTCCTTTTGATAAGATATGTATTGGTGTAGGCAATGTTGGCATTCATGCATGTAATGGTGCAAACGTAGAACGTATTGATGAAAAAATACCTGATACTGTGTTTGATATTCATAATAACGACCAAGGAGTGTTTAGGGTTTATGGAATTAGAGATTATTATGTTGAAATGGTTTATTGGACTTTCCCTGGCATTGAGGCTAATCCTACTTTTCCCTACCCTAATAGGGTATTAGTTTTTAACTATAAAACGGGAACATGGGCATTTAATGATGATTCGATCACATGCTTTGGCTATTTCCAACCAGTTAGTGGTATAACATGGGATTCAACTACAGTAACATGGGATGACTCAGAATCATGGAGCAGTGGGGCAATTCAAGCTAAATTCAGGCAAGTTATTGCAGGTAATCAGGAAGGTTATACATTCATTTGTGATGCTGATATTTCTACCAATGCAGCAGTATTACAAATCACTAATATTACTTTAGTTGGTTTAACTACAACATTAACAGTAATTCAACATAACCTTAGTGAAGAAGATGATGCTGATAATGAAGCATATATTTACATACAAGGTGCGACATGGTCTGATTTATCGAATAGTTTAAATAATAAAATATTTAAAATTATTAAAAGAATAGATGCTGATACGCTACAGATCTTAGTGCCGCCCACTGATCAATTTACTGGAACTTATACTGGTGGCGGACTAATATCTCGAGTAAGCAATATATCAATCAAGACTAAAGAATATAATTTTTATGCTGAACAAGGTAGAAATGCTTATATCTCTAAAGTAGATTTCATGGTTGATAGTACACCAGCAGGACAAATTCAAGTAGACTTCTATGTTTCTACTGCAACGATACCATTATTACGCGATAGCCAAGGAGATGGTTCTCTTTTAGGTACTGGAACATTAGATACATTCCCTTATACATTAGCCAATGGCACGGAAGCACCTATACCTTTCGAGGCTACAGCAGTACGTTTGTGGCATCCTGTATATTTTGATGCAGATGGGGAAGTCGTTCAGTTACAATTGGTAATGAATGACGCTCAAATGAGAGATGTATCCGTTAGAAAATCTGGATTTGCATTACATGCTATGTGTATAAGTGCCCAACCAACAAGTTATCGATTCCAATAAGGACATATATGAATAAAACGACACAAGAAGTAATGAATTCGATTAATGTTTTAGTAAAATTTTATGATAATATTCCAACATTATTAAAGAATTTTCCTGATGCTATGGAAGATATTGGATTACTTGAATCATATGTTGATTATGAAATTAAGAAAACATTAAAAGATATTATCCATATTGAGAGATTATAATGGCATTTTTTGATGATCAACAAATAAATACTGGTTCATATGTCCCAACTACTAATATATGGGATGTATCTCGTTTGTATGAAGTAGAAGTTAATAGTTCAGAGTTTAAAGAACTTTTAGTTCGTCTTTATCAGAATATTAACAATATAGCGCTTGTATTAAATACTAAATGTACTGGCTATTATATTAATGAACAGTTTGTAAGTGGTAAATTATTTTTTAATCCTGATGTTGATCCAACCGAACTAGCTATTCAGTTGCGTCCTGGATTTATAAAAGCAATTAATACCGGTGCTTTAGGTGCTGGTGTAACCGCTGTTAATCATGATATTGATGTTACTAATACTTATAAGTGGATGTTTATTTATGGTGCTGCAACTAATACAGGAACTTTAGTTGGGTATCCATTACCATTTGCAGGCGCTGCAGGCAATAATATAGAAGTGAGTGTTACGGCAACACAAGTACTTATAAATAATAATTCAGGGGTAACGTTTACAGATTCGCAAGTAACTCTTGAGTACTGTAAATTCTGACACTAGAATTATAATAAAAAATTAGAGGAGATAGAATGACATATGATTGGAAAAATATTAAGCAACAACAGTTAGCAGGTATGAATAATGGAATGCAAGCTGTATCAGAAATGTCACCATCACAATATAATTCTACGCTGTTACCTTTGCAGCAACCTATGCAACAACAACAATTACGAACAGGAAAAAATCCTAATCCAAAATTTCCTAGGTTGCGTCATGCATGGGAAGGTACTAAAGAATTTATTGGAGGAAAACCAGAAGGTATTGAACAATACTCAACAATAACTCCTCAACAACAAGGTATAATGCAACTACTTCAACAACTTGGGATATATAATCTACAAAATCCTTATGAAGGGTTTGAAGAAGGTATTGCAAATCCAGCATATAACGAATTTAATCAACAAATTGTTCCGAGTCTTGCTGAAAGTTTTACTGCACATACCAATGGAGCTATGAGTTCCCCTTCTTTTGCTTCTCAATTAGGTCAAGCAGGCGCAGGATTAAGTGCTAATTTAGCATCACAAAGATCTCAATACGGCCAACAGAACAAGCAGCAGGCATTAAATATGCTTATGTCATTATTGAATCCACAATCAGAAAATATACATCGGCCTCGACAAGAGGGAGCTGGAGAAAAAGCGATTCAAATGGCAATGCAAGCAGCTCTAAAAGCATTAACAGCAGGAGCACTATAATGCAATCAATATCACGCGGAGAAAGTTTTGGTGCAAAGTTAGGTAGTGGTTTAGGTGAATTGGCAGGATATAAGATAGGTCAATTAATAAAGAAACATCAACAAGGAAAAGAGCGATCTGAATTTGCCCAAACATGGGAACCTGTAATAGGCAAAGATTCGGCTAACTTTCTAAGTAACCTTAGTCCTGATGAACGTAAGTACGCATTACAGAATATTAGCTCTTTGATACAGTTAAATGAACCACCGAGCTCACGAGAACAAGTAGCTAATCTTGGTGGTGGCATACAACAATTACAAGGCCAACAGCAACCTCAGCAACAATTTGGACCAGAGCAATTACTACAAGCTTTACGACAGCCTGAACAACTTTACGGTAAACAGTCTAATATGCTACAACAGCAACCACAACAACAACAAGTACAAGGCCAACAGATTCAGCAGCAACAGGCACCACAGCAACAGAAAATGACTCCAGACAAAGCTAAATTGATTGAGGATATATTTATATCACCTCAGGAAAGAAGAGAGAGAAAGAAGCTAGAATTTGCTGAAAAGACTCTTGCGTTAAAAGAAGCTCGGGCTGAGCAAGTGACCAATATTAAAGAAACTAAAAAATATATAGATACTCTTAAAGATAAAGAAAAAGCAGCAAAAGAAAGTGATTTGAGACTTAAGAGAATGGCAAATCTTATAGAAAAAGGAAAGCTTCCTAATGCAAATTTGTGGTCATTTCTATCTAAAATAGAAGAAGCTGGCCCTTTGGCAGCTGGTGGTGTGGGTGCCTTACTCGGATCAGTTGTTCCTGGTGTTGGTACAGCAGTGGGCGCTGGCATCGGAGGATTAGTAGGTGCATTAAGTGGACCATTGGCTGGAGCTGCTAAATCTTTTATCAAAACGGGAAGTCCTGATATAGAAGAATTCGAAAAATTATCAAATGACTTTGTAAAAAACGCTAAACAATATTTTGGTTCTCGTTTGACGGACGCAGATCTTCGCGTTTTTATGCAAACTGTGCCTACTTTAATGCAAACAGATGCTGGAAAAAAGAAAGTAATACAGAATTTAAGTTCTCTTAATGAATTAGCAGAAATTGAAGCAAAAGCTGCGAGATCTATCATTAGAGAAAATAGAGGCGTACCGCCAATAGATATAGAACAGCAAGTACAAGATAAGATTTCCAATAAAATAGACAAGGTAGCAAAGAGATTTATTTCAGAATAATGATTTTGATGTGTGTTAATAGATAGATGATAAAATATATCCATATTACTTTTGTCATCTGTCTAACCCAAGGTCTATGACTATTATAAATCTCTATCTGATTGTGTAGCCATTGTGGTACTTCTATATGGTATTTTTCCATTGCATTCCTTATAAAGCAGCAAAAAGATTTGTTGAAAGATAGTATAAACACATTAAAAATAGAGTAGTTATACTGAGTAATATGATTAATAACACCATAGCAATATGCATTTTTATAAATATTTCTATCTCTTTTAATATTCTTCTATAACAAAAATTAATCATTGCTACCATATTATTCTCCTACATATCTATATTTAAAATATGATGCACATTCTTCATGTAAATTAAAATATTCCTCTTCATGAGTAATATAATCTGAAAACTTTTCACTATTACTTAATAGATACCTATCTTTTATAAATGGATTTTCATGCCTTCCGCATTCAAAGCAAAATTTATCTATATAATCCATATTATTCCTTATCTTCATTTCTTTCTTGTCTATTTATCTCTCTAATCAAAGCCCTCTGCACAAACAGACTTACACTTATATTTCTCATAGCGGCTAATACTTTAATTTTTGTATGCATTTCTTTGCTAACATCAAAAGCCATTTGATAACGTTTCTTTTCTTCTATCATATTATTTGTTCTCCTACTTACAATGTTAACAAACTAGAGAATAAAAGTCAAGTGTATTGTGTCTTGATGATATATATCATTTAATGAGAGAAAGATTATTTTTATATTTTTAAGGAGATTGTTATGACCAAAGTTAATAGAAGGTTTTCGCTATATGGTTATCCGGGCACAAATGCAAGTTTACAACAAGAGCCTATTGTCTCAGATAGAGATCCTTTAGTATCTGATAGAGCAGAAATTGGAACCACCTGGGTGAATACCACATCTCAATCATTCTTTATTCTTACTTCTGCAATTGGTGGTGTGAATGTTTGGACAGCGGCGGTTGCAGGTGCAGTAGCAGCTACCTCGTTTACGGTGAATCCCGGTGATTTAACAGTCACTGCTGGGGATGTTAATATTACTGCTGGCGATTTGAACATGGCGCCAGGAAGTACTGCTACATTAGGTGCTTTAGTAGCAGGAGCAACTCAATTAACTTCGACTTTGGATGTTACAAGTGATGTAACTATAGGCGGAACACTGGATGTTACTGGCGATGTGACTCTACTAGCCAATTTAGATGTTACTGGTGACGTGACCGTAAGTGGAGATTTTGACTTGACGTCTGCTGATGCTATAAGCTTCACCACAACTTCAAATACTGATCCTGCTATTAGCTTTACTACCAATGGTGGAGCTTTAGAGACTATTGATTTTATAGTTTCTCAGGGTACTGCTATTGATTCTATTAGTCTTTTATCTAATGCTGGTGGTGTAACTATTCAAGGTGGACTGGCTACCGCTAGTGCTGTAAATATAATAGCGGGAGATGCTGCTGGTGGGGTAACTTTACTTGCGGGAACAGCAGGATTTTCTCTTGGTGCAGCTAATGGTAATTTCTTGCTTACAACGGGAACAGGTTCAGTTAGTATTGGTTCTGATGCTGTTGGTAAAACAATACTGATTGGTACTGGCGCTGCCGTTGCAAATACAATATCTATCGGTGGAACCGGTGCTAACGTAATTGCCATTGGTAATACCCAAACAGGCGGTTCAGTTGCAATTGGTACCGCAATGACAACTGGTACAGTTAGTATTGGCGGCACTGGATTACAAACGGGTACAGTATCAATTGCCCCAGGAACAGGAGCTCAAAT